>ERZ773260.676-NODE-676-length-48771-cov-11.049655_pt1 | contig 48771 bp, 40 predicted proteins | sample MGYA00511387_ERZ773260 | MGnify/ENA primary metagenome ERZ773260 (study PRJEB29015, sample SAMEA2737745) | human gut metagenome | biome: human gut; feature: human-associated habitat; material: faeces | place: China | collected 2012 ...
ACTGCCGATAGGTTCAGGCCATCGCTAAAATGGCACGCACCTCCGACTTGTCATTCCGAGGAGCGAAGCGACGTGGGAATCTCAAGCAGGCACCTGCAATTTCGCCGAAGGCTTCCCTGTGTTCTGAGTGCGTACCGCGAGATTGCCGCGCCTTGCTCCGCAAGGCTCGCAATGACAAGCTAGCAAGCGCCTCCCTTCCGTGTCATGGCAAGGCGCGAAGCGCCGCATTTTTCGAAAGGATCACATCATGTCTGACATCATTGCTGCCATCGCAACAGGGCGCGCGCCCTGCGCCATCGGCATTCTCCGCCTGTCCGGGCCCGGCTGCGCCGCGCTGACAGGCCGCGTTTTCACCCCGAAGCAGCCGTTTGCGGACGCGCCGGACCGCCGTCTCGTCCTCGGCCTGCTGCACGACCGGCAGGGGCGCGTCATTGACGAGTGCCTCGGCGTCGTGTGCCGCGCGCCGCACAGCTACACCGGCGAGGAGACCGTTGAGCTGCAGTGCCACGGCTCGCCCGCCATGCTGGCCGCCGGGCTGGAGGCGCTGCTGGCCGCCGGGGCGCGGCAGGCGGGACCCGGCGAATTCACGCGCCGGGCCTTCCTGAACGGCAAGCTCGACCTGACGCAGGCCGAGGCCGTCGTCGACCTCATTGACGCCGAAACGGCAGACGCCGCCGCGAACGCCGCAGGGCAGCTCGGCGGGGCGCTCAAGCGCGCCATCGAGCCGGTCTATGACGGGCTGACGGACCTGTGCAGCCATTTCCACGCCGTGCTCGACTATCCGGACGAGGACATCGAGGACTTCGGCGCGGCGGAGCTGAGCGGAGCGCTGGACCGCGCGGGCGCGGCGCTGCAAGAGCTGCTTGCGACCTACGAAAAGGGCCGCCACCTGCGGCAGGGTGTGCGCGCCGTGCTGCTCGGCAAACCGAATGCGGGCAAATCGTCGCTGCTGAACCGGCTGGCGGGCTATGACCGCGTCATCGTCACGGACATCGCTGGAACAACGCGCGACACCGTCGAGGAGCCGGTGCGCGTCGGCCGCGTGCTGCTGCGTCTGACGGACACGGCCGGCATCCGCGAGGCTGGGGACGCCATCGAGGCCCTCGGCGTGGCCCGCTCGGAGCAGGCCGCGCGCGAAGCGGAGCTGGCCCTGTTCGTCTGCGACGCCTCGCAGCCCCTGACGGACGAGGACCGCCGCGCCATCGAAGCGGCCAAATGCGCCCCGCGCAGTCTGGCCCTGTGCAACAAATCAGACCTGCCCGCCGCCGTCTCGCCGGACGAGCTGCCGTTCGACACCGTTCTGACCGTCTCGGCCCGCACGGGCGCAGGGCTGGACGCCCTGCCCGCCGTGCTCGAGGGCTGGTTCCTCGGCGAAAACGCCTGTGACGGCTCCCTCCTGACCAACCCGCGCCAGTTCGGCGCGCTCGACCGCGCCTCCCGCGCCATCGAACGGGCAAAAACGGGCCTCTGCCTCGGCGTCACGCCGGATGCCGTTCTGACGGACGTGGAGGAGGCCATGGCCGCCCTCGGCGAGGTCACGGGGCGGACGGTCCGCGAGGATATCACAAATCGCATCTTTGAGCGATTCTGTGTCGGAAAGTGAGCGAATATGAAGGAAAAGATCGAGGAAATTTCCCTCTCCATGGAGCGCGGGCACCGGCGCATCCTGCGGGTGCTCTCCGCGCTCGCGGTCATCGGCCTGTTTGTCCTGCTGTGGAAATGGCGCGGCCTTACCGCGATGCAGCCGCTCGTCGACGGCGGCATGGGCCGGTGGACGCGCGCAGTTCTGGAAAGCATCGTCATCACGCTCGCGGCGCAGTGGGTGCTCTGCCTGCTGCCGTGGCCGCTGCTGGCCCTGTTCGGCCGAAGGAGGCCGTTCTGCTCCGTGTTTTCCCTGCGGCCGTGCGTCGGCTCGAATGCGGAGCTGGGCCGTGCCGCCGTGCTTGCCGTGCGGCTGCTCCCGCCCGTGCTCGTAGGCGCGGCGCTGTGGTTCGCGCTGGCGCGCGTGCCGCTCGTGTGGTTCTGGCCCGCGGCAATGGCCTGTTTCGGCTGCCTCAGCGCGGCGCTTGGCATGGTGTATGACGCCGTGCGCGTGCTGCAGGTCCCCGGCCGGGCAACGTTCTGCGACCTAGGCATTGTTATTCAGGTTTACCGGGAGGTATCGTAATATGCTGCAAACCCTGTTGGATTCCTGCGCAGCGCTCGGCGTACCGCTGACGGCGGCGCAGGCGGAGAAGCTGTGTGAATTCGGCGCGCGCCTGCTCGAGCAGAACCGCGTTATGAATCTGACGGCCATCACGGAGCCGCAGGCCGTGGCGAAGCTGCACTTTGCCGACTGCCTCGCGCTGCTGCGCATCGTGCCGTTTTCAGGCAAGCGCGTCATCGACGTCGGCTGCGGGGCGGGCTTCCCCGGCGTGCCGCTGAAGCTCGGCGAGCCGAGCCTCGACCTGACGCTGCTCGACAGCCTCGGCAAGCGCGTGACGTGGCTGGAGGCGACACTGCGGGACATGGGCGTCCCGGCGCAGTGCGTCTGTGCCCGCGCAGAGGACTATGCCGCCAAGGCGCGCGAGCAATATGACATCGCGATGTCCCGCGCGGTGGCACGGCTGAACATTCTGGCGGAGCTGTGCCTGCCGTTCGTGAAGCTGGGCGGATACTTCCTCGCCATGAAGGCCGCCGCTGCGGCCGAGGAGCTGGAGGAGGCCAAGCGCGGCATCGCAAGGCTGGGCGGCCGCGTGGAAAAAACGGAGACATACGACATCGACGGCGCGCCGCGCTGCGTCATCGTCATCCGCAAGGAGCGCCCGACGCCCCCGGCCTATCCCCGCCGCTATGCAAAGATCAAGCAGTCACCGCTGTGATTTGAAAGAAAGATGAGCGTAAATGAGCTATTTTGCAGGAAATTATGATATTGCCGTCATCGGCGCGGGCCATGCCGGGATCGAGGCCGGTCTCGCGGCCGCGCGGCTGGGGCTGCAGGCCGTCGTGTTCACGATCAATCTGGACGCCGTGGGCAACATGCCCTGCAACCCGGCCATCGGCGGCACGGGCAAGGGCCATCTCGTCCGCGAGCTCGACGCCCTCGGCGGCGAAATGGGCCGCGCGGCGGACGCCTGCTGCATCCAGTACCGCATGCTCAACCGCGGCAAGGGCCCGGCCGTGCACTCCCTGCGGGCGCAGGCTGACCGCCGCCGCTATCAGGAGCATATGAAGCGCCTGCTCGAGCGCGAGCCGAACCTCTATCTCAAGCAGGCTGCCGTCACGGAGATCCGGACGGAGGACGGGCACGTCAGCGGCGTTGTGACGCAGCTCGGCGCGGAATACCGCGTGCGCGCCGTCGTCGTCGCTGCCGGGACGTACCTCGACAGCACCGTCATCACCGGGCAATGCGTCCTGCACTCCGGGCCGGACGGCCTGCGCCCTGCGCCGGAGCTGAGCCAGTGCCTGCGCGCCCTCGGCCTGCGGATGCGCCGGTTCAAGACCGGAACGCCCCCGCGCATCAACGCGCGCAGCGTCGATTTCTCGAAAATGGAGGTCCAGCGCGGCGACGACGACCCGGAGCCGTTCTCGTTTTCCACCCGTGAGCCGCCGAAAAATCAGGCCGTGTGCTGGCTGACGTGGACAAACGAGCGCACGCACGCCGTCATCCGCGAGAATCTGCACCGCAGCCCGCTGTTCGACGGCTCCATCACCGGCGTCGGCCCGCGCTACTGCCCGAGCATCGAGACGAAGATCGTCCGCTTTGCCGACAAGCCGCGCCACCAGCTCTTTCTGGAGCCGTGCGGCCTCGGGACGGACGAGCTGTACCTGCAGGGCCTGTCCACGAGCCTGCCGGAGGAGGTGCAGCTTGCCATGCTGCACACCATCGCAGGGCTGGAGCACGCCGAAATGCTGCGCCCGGCCTATGCCATCGAATATGACTGCATCGACCCGACGGAGCTTTCCGCGACGCTCGAGTGCAAAAAGCTGCCCGGCCTCTACGGCGCGGGCCAGTTCAACGGCACATCCGGCTATGAGGAGGCGGCCGTGCAGGGCTTTGTGGCGGGCGTGAACGCCGCGCTGAAGCTGCTCGGGCGCGAGCCGCTGGTGCTCAAACGCTCGGACGGCTACATCGGCACCCTCATCGACGACCTCGTCACGAAGGGCACGGAGGAGCCGTACCGCATCATGACCTCGCGCAGCGAATACCGGCTGCTTCACCGGCAGGACAACGCCGACGAGCGGCTCACGCCCATCGGCTATCGCATCGGCCTCATCCCTGCCGCGCAGGCACAGGCCGTCGCGGAGAAATACGAGGCCGTCCGGCGCGAGCAGCGCAGGCTGGAGCACACCGGCGTGCCTGCCGGTCCGGCGCTGAACGGGTTTCTGCAGGCGCGCGGCTCGGCGGAGGTCGTCAGCTCCGCGCGGCTGGCGGACCTGCTGCGCCGCCCGGAGCTGCACTATGCAGAGCTTGCTCCCTTCGACCCGGAGCGGCCGGAGCTTCCGGCGGCCGTGACGCGTCAGGTCGAGATCCGGGTGAAATATGCGGGGTATCTCCAGCGGCAGGAGCAGCAGATCGAGGCGTTCCGCCGCGAGGAATCGCGCCTGCTGCCGGAGGATGCGGACTATGCCTCCATCGCCGGGCTGCGCCTTGAGGCGCGGCAGAAGCTGGCCGACATCCGCCCGCGCTCCATCGGGCAGGCCGGGCGCATCTCCGGCGTTTCGCCTGCGGACATTGCCGTGCTGCTGATCTGGCTCAGCCAGCGCAATGAAAATTCGACCGATCACGCGGAATAACGGGACGTCTCACGGTAATTCCGTGAATAAGAATATTTTTTCACCTTTTTCCTCTTAGAGTATCATATTTTCTGCCGTTTCCGCATGTTTGTCGAAGAACGTCGACGAAAAAGCAGACATTTTCAGGGAAAGTCATTGCAAAAGCGGGCCGAATATGTTAAATTAGAAGCACCGCTTGTACATCCATGCGGAAATGAGAGAATCTACGAGGAGGAGAGTTGTTACATGGAAAAAATGTATCGGGTCCTGCTGGCAAACGGCAGCGAAGAGTTTTGTGGGAAGCTCGGCGTTGCCCTGAAGCAGACGAATCGGTATTCCGTGGTCGGCTCGGCTTGTGACGGCGTTCGCGCCATCAGCCTGCTGAAAGAGCTGAAACCGGATCTGCTGGTCGTCGACCTCATGCTGCCGCAGGCGGACGGCCTGTCCGTGCTGAAGGCAGCGGCCGGGCTGGATCCAAAGCCAAAGCTTCTGGTTTTGGTGGAGTTCGTAACGGAATATGTGTCTTCAATGTTTATGACGCTCGGCGTGCAATATATCATGCTGAAACCATGCAGCTGCCGTGCCGTCGTGGAGCGTCTCGACGAGATCTGCGAGAGCGCCGTTTCGCGCAAACCCGCCATCGCAGCAAAGCGCAACGCCAACATCGAGTCCATGGTCACCTCGATCATTCATGAGATCGGCGTCCCTGCGCACATCAAGGGCTATCAGTATCTCAGGGAGGCGATCCTGATTGCCGTCAATGACATGGATGTTATCAACGCCATCACAAAGGTGCTCTATCCGCAGGTGGCCAAGACGTTCGCCACGACGCCCTCGCGCGTCGAGCGCGCCATCCGCCACGCCATCGAGGTCGCGTGGGACCGCGGCGACCTGGAGACGCTGCAGCGCTTCTTCGGCTACACCGTGTCGAACACGAAGGGCAAGCCGACGAACAGCGAGTTCATCGCCCTCATCGCCGACCGCCTGCAGCTCCAGCTCCGCAGCCCCGAGGCTGCGGCCATGTGAGCCGGGGGATGGAGAAAAACTCCCGAACACAAAAGAGAGCAAAAATTTTCCCGCCTGCTTGTGCAGGCGGGACTTTTTTTACACAGAATCATCTCAAATTGTGCAGGCAAAATCCCGCCGGAGACCCGGCGGGATTTTGCCTGTAAATCCTAGTTCCAGCAGATCAGCCCTCCAGCTTGTAAAGCTGGATCGCCTGCTGATCGCTATAGGTCGAAGCCTTATAATAGCGGAAACGCATCTGGTTGCTGGCAGAGTTGAAACGAAGGATGGAAGTATTGCTTGTGATGACAACGCCATCCGTTTCACTGAAGGTAACGGTATTGACCGCGTTGGCAGCAGTATCCGTGAACTTCAGCGTATTCTTACCGTCGGTTCCGTAAATATACTGGCCGTTGACCTTGAGCGTGTAGCCGTCCGTGGTCTTCTCGACCGTGACAGCAACAGCGTCCAGCTCGGTGCTGGAAGTGATCTTGCTGTTGGCAATCGTGGCGGAAACGTAGCCGTTGACAGCGTCCTTGCCGTTGAAGACATAGGCGCTGGTCGAGTCTGCCTCGTAGACGACGAGGTAGGTGCCGCTCCAGTCCTCGGGGGCCGCAGTGACCTTCACATAGGACTTCGTCTCCGGCTCCGTACTGCCGCCCGTGTATTTCTTGCTCAGGTTGGCGGTGAGGGTGGTCAGCTCGGCATCGGTGAGGCCCAGCTCCTTGAAGAAGTCGGTGGCCTCCTGCTTGAGGTCGGCGGTCTTCAGATCCTCGACGCCGAAGGCGGTCTGCAGGGTCTTGACGATGTTGGAGCGGAGGATGGCGTCGTACTTGGCAGGCTCGGCTTCCTTCGTCACGCCGTAGTAGTTGTAGTAGGTGACCATGTAGTCAGCGACGACCTCGTCATACGCTGCGCCCATGTAGCACTCGAGCAGGGCGGAGACGAAGCCCGCGCGGTCCTTGCCCTCGGTGCAGTGCACGAGGTACGGGCCTTCGTGGGTGGTGAAGTAGCGCAGGCCGGTGGCAAGGCCGGTCTTGAAGTCGGCGGCGGTGAAGTCGACGCCGAGATTCAGGTAGACGACGTTCTGCTTGGAATAGTAGGTGGAATCAAAGCCTTCATAGCCCTTCGCGGTGGCCTCGTCGTTGGCGAGGTTCATGAAGGTCCTGACGCCCGCGGCCTCGGCGGCCTTATCGGCATAGGTGTTGCGGCCGATCTCGTCGTTGATGGGGCTGGAGGAGCGGTACAGGGCGTTCTCGCCCATGCCGGTGGTGGCGACGTTGCGGAAGTTGGCGAACTCGGCGTCGGACAGGTGCTTGTAGTCCTCGCGGTTGTTCGTGCGCTTGAGCTGGTGGATGAGCCACTCGTCATAGTAGCCGCCCTTTTCGCCCATTTCGATGGTCACGACGGCGGGGACGTTCGTCTCGGCAGCGTAGTACCACTCATAGGTCTTGTCTTCGTTGGTCTTCTTCGTGGCGATGCCGTTCTTGCCGGCGAAGTCGCCCATGTTGATGGCGAGAGTCAGATGGCCTTCAGAGTTGCGGAGGATCGTGCTGCCCTGATCGACATCGGAGTAGTTCGTGCCATAGGGGACGGTGAATTCCTTACCGTCCACGGTGATCTTCAGAAGATCGCCATATTCGAATCCGGCCTTGTCAAGCTCGGAGCCGGGGATCGTCAGCTCAAGGTTGCCATACTTGGCGATGGACTGGACATAGCCGTGGATGCGGGTCTCGTTCGTCTTCAGCTCGTTCACAAAATAGTTGACGGAGCCGTTGTTGACGGTGGAAATGGTGTATTCGGTCGTGCCGTAGAAGCTGTAGGAGTGGCCGTCTGCGTAGGTGTTCAGCGTGGCGGAGCCAAGCGTCGTTGCAACGGCGGAGGAGACGGAGGGAGAAACGGCCTCGTCGTTCGTGGCCCAGATGACGAGGGAGTCGCCGGTATAGTTCTCGGCGGCCTTCTCGACCAGACCGTCGGAGTACTTCTCGAGGTCGGCGAACCATTCCTTGCTCAGCTGCTGGTGCTGGCCATACTTGGTGGTGAATTCGACGTAGCCCTTTTCGTTGGCCTCGGCCTTCATGGTGTCCCAGTTCTCGGCGCCGTCGAACAGGTTCTTCAGGTCGGTGAGGTCCTCCGCCGGAGCGACGAGCTCGATGGTGGAGAAGCTGTACTTGCCCTCGGCAAGCAGCTCGAGCGTGATGCGGCCGCCCATGGAGTAGCCGAACGCACCGATGCGGGTCTCGTCCACGGCGTAGTTCTTGCAGACGTAGTCGATGACGTCCAGAACGTCGGCCTTCATGTTGGTCATGGTGTTGAGCTGGAAGCTCTCCTTGCTCTTGCCGCAGCCGGGGAGGTCCAGCGTGGCAACGACGAAGCCCTGCTCGGCAAGACCGTTGGAGATCTTGTCAAAGCCGTCAAACTCGTTGTGGTTGCCGCCGTGGCCGTGGATCATGACGACAAAGGGGAAGCTGCCGTCGGCCTTGTAGCCCTTCGGGGTGGTGATGTAGGCGGGGATCTCAGCGCCCTCACGCAGCGTGGAAGGGACCAGCTTCTCGGTCGTGGCGGCCGGCGCGGGTTTCCCCGCGCCGGTGTTGACGTACATGTCCATGGCAAACAGTGCTTCGTTGCTGCTGCTGACATAGTACATGCTGAAGTTGGAATACTGTGCGTACCACTCCACGCTCTTCGGGTCGCCGGAGGAGCCGGTGGCCGTTGCGCTCTGGAGGTAGATGCAGCCGTCCGTGGCTGCCGGGGCGATCTTCCAGACGGGGTTATCCTCCTGGTCGAAGCCCATGCTGTTGTAGGTGCCGCCATCGGGCTTATTGCCGATGGAGAGCTTTTTGCCGTCGGTGCGCTTCAGGAAGAAGCCGCCCTCGGTCTTTTCGACCGTCCAGACGATCTCGTCGTTATCGGTGGTCAGGATGCCGTCGACCGGCGTGACATCGACGCCCGCGCGGTTGTAGGCGCTGCCCTCGGAATTCGCCGCGGACATGGCCTTGCTGACGGAGCGGTTGACGAAGACGACCTTTGCGCCGTCGGGCAGCTCGGTGCTGAGGGCATACTCATTGTCCTTCAGCGCGGGCTTCGTTTCATTGACGACGGTGATACGGCCCTCGCCTGCGAGGTTCTTGTACTGCTCGCCGACATTGCCGCCGAGGGAATCAACGATGTAGTCGATGAGGACCTGGTTGTCGATCTTGACCTCGTCCTGCAGGAGCTTGTTGTCCTGGAACATGTTGATGCCGTCGCCGCCGGACTTGAGCATGTAGTTATGGGAGGCGAGGGTGTAGGTCTTGGCGGGGTCGATCGGCTCGTAGGTGTTGGTGGTCTGGTTCAGGACCTGAACGTCCTGCACGCGGCGCGCGCCTTCCACGGAGACGAAGAAGTCCTTGTCGTCCGTCTTGACGGTGGATTCCACGGCGGTGTTGATGGTGTACTTCATGCCGGAGACCTGCAGGAAGCCGCCCATCTCGCCGACGGCGTTATAGACCTTGTTGCCGTTCTCATCGACGGACTCGGAAACATACTCGGCCATCGTGTTGCGGGAGGCCATTTCCAGCGCATCGAGGATCTCCTGACCGGTGGCTTCCACGACGCAGGCCATGTTGCCATAGGGATGGACCTTGATGATCTGATTGTAGGTGATGTCGCCTGCGGGGATGTCGGCGCGGATGCCGCCGCCGTTGACGATGGCGATGTCAGCGCCCAGCGTGACGCGGTAAGCATCGGCGCACAGGTCGCCGAGGTTCGTCTCGCGGTTGCGGATGGCGCGGGCCGTGCCCTCGGGGTTCTGGGTGGTGAGGTCAACGTCCGTGTGGGCGACGACCTTGTTCAGCAGGGCCTGGAACTCTGCGACGATCTTGTCGACGACTTCCTTCGTCTTGGCGTCCTTTTCGATCTCACGGTCGCTGATGAGCTCGCTGTGGATCTTGCCGTCGGCGCTGATGGTCAGCTTGCCGAGGTTGTTCAGCTTCGTGCCCGTGGAGGAGAGAACGACGTCCTTGCCGTCCTTGCTCTTGACGAGCTCCTGCGGGATGGTGCTGTGGGAATGGCCGTCGAGCACGGCGTCCAAGCCGGTGGTGTTGGCGATGACGTCCGTGGAGCGCCACGGCTCGGAGGACTCGTCGATACCGAGGTGTGCGACGGCCACGACGTAGTCGGCGCCGTCCTTCTTCGCGGCGTCAATGGTCTTCTGCACGGAGTCGTACAGGTCCTGACCGTTGTTGCCCTCGGCGAAGGTATAGATGTAGTTGCCGTCCTTGTCCTGGAAGTAGGTCGGCGTGGACTTCACGAAGCTCTCCGGGGTGCTGATGCCGATGACGGCGACCTTCTTGCTGCCGAAGGTCTCGATGGCATAGGGCTTCACACCGGCGATGGCGGTGCCGTCCAGTCTGGCAAAGTTGCAGGACAGGTACTGATACTTTGCAGCCGGGACGATGGTGTCGAGCAGCTGATCCATGCCGTAGTCAAACTCATGGTTGCCGAACGTGGCATAGTCATAGCCGGCGGCATTCATGACCTCGACGATGGCTTCGCCGTGCGTCAGGGTGGAGATGGCCTCGCCCTGGATGGCGTCGCCCGCATCGACCAGCAGGCTGTACGGGGTCTGGAGGTTGTTGCGGTACCAGGCGACCTGCTCATACGTCAGCGTGGGGGCTTTGCTGGAGCCGCCGGTGATGTTCGCGTGAACATCGTTGGTGTAGAGGATCACGATGTCGTCGGCCTTCGTGTCATGGAGCTTCATGTAGCGCTCGATGATGGCGGCGAACTGGGCGCGGGTGGCGTTGTCCTTCGGGGCGAGCTTGCCGTCCTTGCCGTTGATGACGCCGGTCTCGACAGCCCACTTCATGGCGCCGGCGGCGTAGTCATAGACCTTATCGGCATCCGGCCAATTGCTCAGGTCCTGCTCGGAGGCAGCCTCGCCAGCGTAGCGCCAGATCATGGTGACGAGCTCTTCGCGGGTGATGAAGCCTGCGGGGTCGAACGTGCCGTCGCCGCGGCCGTTGACGACCTTCTGCTCTGCGGCCCATGCGATGGCATCACGGTACCATGCATCCACCAGATCGGTGAAGGGAGCCTTGGCGGTGGGAGCGGGCTGACCGGCGATGCGCCACAGAACCATGGCAGTTTGCGCGCGGGTCAGATTCGACTCCGGTTCGAATGTCGTTGTCGTGGTGCCGTTCATCAGTCCGTTGTCATAAACGTACTGAACGTTCGAAGCAAACCAGTCGGTGTCCTTCACATCCGTGAACGGGCCGACGTTTGCCGCAAACGCAAACGGCAGCACACCTGCGATCATGGCAATGACCAGCAGCATCGCCACGAACTTCGTGCAAATGTGTTTCATGATTAGAGATCCTCCTTCTAATTTCCAAATAGGGAGCTTTTTGTCCCCATGGTATGAATATTTTAACAAGTTTCCGGGAGCAATGCAAGGGCGCCGGGACGCTTTCTCCACTTTTGCAGGCCAAAAGCAAAATATCTCGCTTTCCATAATTTTTTTGTGCAGAAAGCACAGGATTACCTCGATTTTCCTACGATTTCTGTACATAATAGTGCACAATCATCGCAAAAGTTTTTGCGTTCCGCGCGGCTGCTGGCGGCATTCCGGCGGGCGGCGGCCGCGCGTGAGGCGGCCGTAAATGTCTTTTTAGATGCGCCGTCCTGTATACGGACGGACGCGGCGGGACGAATGTGCAAATTGGTGTTGCAATCCGGGTAAAAACTTGGTAAAATAGATATCAGGGAAGGTATACCGGAAGGTGCCGGGGCCTTCTCATAACCGGCGCGGCCGGAAGAACAAAGGAGGATCATCCGATGGTCAAACTGATCATGGGGCTGAAGGGTTCCGGCAAGACCAAGCAGCTCGTCACCGACATCAACGAGGCCGTAAAGAACGAAACCGGCAGCATGGTCTGCATCGAAAAGGGCACCAAGCTCCGTTACGATATTGATATCCGCGTTCGCCTGATCGACTATCAGGAGTATTCCATGGGTACGCTGACGTTCCTGAAGGGCTTCATCAGCGGCCTGCATGCGGGCAATTTCGACATCAGCCACATCTTCATCGACAGCTTCTATAAGCTCGTCGAGGAGGCCGGCGTCGCCGAGGTCGAGGACTTCGTCCTGTGGTGCGATAAGTTTGGCGCCGCGAACAACATGTCCTTCACCGTCGTCGTCTCCGAGGATCCCGAGAAGGCCACCGAGGCCATGAAGGCCTACCTCTGATCGCCGCAGGGCCTGCCGCAGGGGCCGCCCCCTCTGCGGCAGCTTGCCGCGCCGCAAAAAAAGTGCTTGACAAACGGAATCAAATGTGGTATCCTATATAAGCACTTGGGGCATTGCCCCTCATTTCATATCGCGGAGTAGAGCAGTTGGTAGCTCGTCGGGCTCATAACCCGGAGGTCGCAGGTTCAAGTCCTGTCTCCGCAACCAAATCAGTTACCGTTGTTGATACCATATCAACAACGGTAATTTTTTATTTTCCGGCGCTTTTAGGCGCTTATCGCATGAAAATGGGTGTTTGCCGATCATTTTCGGCTGTGAACTAACTGACCGACCTGTTTGCCGCAGCCGCCTGCCCCCAAATCACGGCTTGGTGGTAATTGCAATCGTTATAAGATATAAACGATAAATGATTACTTTCTATATACATAGAACCGTCCATGGCTGGGAGTAACCCCGGATATGGACGGTTTTCCCTTGTCCCCCCGGGACATAGAGGACAGAAAGGACAAAATAGAACAGGCCCGGAGCAGCAGAATCTTTTTCTGCCGTCCCGGACCTGTTTTTCACTGTTTTCATAGCCTTGTTGTGATTTTCTTCCCATACAGAAACAGGGAAAGATGTTCAAGCACACGCTGGGGATTGCCGGCTGTTTGTACATTATTTCTCAAAATCAGCATTCCCTATGGCGCGGATAAACAATGAGAGCCTTAAGGCTTTCAAAAGAAGGCGGGACTGCAGCGCGCTGTCCTGCGCAAAAATCATCTTAACGAGCAGTTCCGTCGGATGCTGACCTTGGAGCAGTATCGGGATGTCGAAATGCAGGAGCTTTACCGACGCTGCATGCGCGACACGGCGTCTTGGACAAAGACCGTCCGTGCCTGTGCGGGCGCGGAGGTGATCTGCGTCGAGGAAATGGAGAGCAATGAGGAGGTTTGGGCGGACTGGCTCAAGCAGGAAAACAAATGTGCCGTCGGCGACCGAAAGTCCATGGAGGCAGGCGGCGGAAAATACCTGAACTTCATCAAGATCGTCCTAAGGAAGAAATAAAAATACGCTGTTCAGAGGGTAGCATCACGCCCTCTCTGAACAGCGTCGTTTTTTGCTCGGATCATTTTGCCTCTCTGTGCGAGAGGAAGCGCAGGACAAACAGCACGCCGATCAGCAGCGCCAGCGTAACGGGCAGCACGATCAGCGCATTGGGGACAAAGCCGGCGATGATGTAGCCAACGAAGCTGACCGCCGCCGCAACAATCGCGTACGTAAGCTGCGTGGAAACGTGCGTCACATGGTCACATTGCGCACCGGCAGAGGCCATGATGGTCGTGTCGGAAATGGGAGAGCAGTGGTCGCCGCAGACCGCGCCCGCCATACAGGCGGAAACACACACGATACCGATCGGGTCGCTCAGCGGGAAAACGTTCAGCGTGATCGGAATCAGAATACCGAACGTTCCCCAAGACGTGCCGGTCGCAAAGGAGAGGAAGCACCCGATCAGGAATACCACCGCCGGCAGGAAGCTGCGCAGCCCGCTTGCCGAGGACTTGACCAGTGCCGCAACATACTCCGCCGCGCCGAGCGAATCGGTCATTGCCTTCAGACTCCACGCAAAGGTCAGGATCAGAATTGCCGGAACCATCGACTTGAAGCCCTCGGGGATGCAGCCCATCAGCTCGCGGAAGGACATCAGTCGGCGGCAGAAATAATAGATCAGCGTGAACACCAGCGCACCGGCAGAGCCGATCATCAGACCGACGGAAGCGTCGGACTCGGAAAACGCCGTAATAAAATCCGCACCGGAGAAGAATCCGCCGGAATAGATCATGCCGATAACGCACGAGACGATCAGCACAAAAATCGGAACGAGCAGATCCGGAACACGTCCTCTCGGATTGGTGCTTTCGGAGGCAGCGTCCGCATAGCCGCGCAGTCCGGAGAAAATATCGCCCTGCTCGGCATTGCGCTCGTACCTTGCCATCGGGCCGAAATCCAGCTTGAAAATCGCAAGGAGGATCATCATCGCAACGGTCAGCAGCGCGTAGAAATTGAACGGAATCGCCCTGATAAACACCTGCAAGCCGTTCCCCTCCTCGACATAGCTGGAAACCGCCGCCGCCCACGAGGAAACCGGCGCAATGATGCAGATCGGCGCAGCGGTTGCGTCAATCAGATACGCGAGCTTCGCGCGGGAAATATTGTGCTTGTCCGTGACGGGACGCATGACGCTCCCGACGGTCAGACAGTTGAAATAATCGTCGATGAAAATCAGCACACCAAGCGCAACGGTCGCAAGCTGTGCGCCGACCCGCGTCTTGATATGCGCCGATGCCCAACGTCCGAACGCCGCAGACCCACCTGCCCGATTCATCAGGCTGACCATTGCGCCCAAAATGACAAGGAATATCAGAATTCCAACGTTGTAGCGGTCGGACAGCACCGTCGCGACCCCGTCGCTAAGCACATGAATGACCGTCCCTTCAAAATCAAAGTTGGAATACAGCAGTCCGCCGAACACGATGCCGATCAGCAGTGAGGAATAGACCTCCTTCGTGATCAGTGCCAGCGCGATTGCAATGACGGGCGGCAGCAGCGCCCAAGCACTTTGCCGAAATCCGCCCGTTTCCGAGCCGTCCGCCGTAAACAGTGCGCACAGGACTACGGCAGCCAGAATTGCCGCGATCAGTATGAGCCTCACAATGCGGTTTCTTCTCATGATAAACTCCCCTTTTCAAATTTTTAACAACAAAAAAGAAGCCATGACCTCCGTCATAACTTCCGAAAAGGGTACGCTTATCCCTGAAGATTATGACAGCTCTTCGTTCGTTTCCGAACGACAGTCCGACGGATATTCTCCGTCAGACCGGACATTGCACCGTCAGGCAACGTGTGCAATTCCTCGGCAGCTGACCCTTTCGCCGTCTCCGTTGCCTGTTGCAAAACGGGTACTCTTTTCAGCCGCGCCTCTATCATGAAGATTCAGTTGTCACGTCCATTATACGAATATTTTTCCATTTGTCAATCCATTTCCTGAAATTTTTTCATTTTCCAAGAAGACTGTCTCAAATGCCATCAGGCAGTACGGTATTACCATCTTGTGCTTCCCCGAAATCAGCGAAAGCGTATAGGCAAAGCCGGTATCCTCGAAATTGGTATTGTCGATCCAAGTTGCTCTTCCAGAAATCAAACGATTTACACACGAAAAGATTTACCCCTGTGTTGTGGAAAAATGGGATGAGTGGCGTGAAAGATGTAAAAGAAGGAAAAGTGGTGAACAAACTCCTCGGGCTTCTGCCGAGGATCAGTTCTCCAGTGATTTGGAAGGAGACTCACCACGAGTCATTAAGCTGGAGAGTTATCGAAAAGAGGCGTAGTAGGCAAGACGGACAACTCATTTTTTAAGAAGATTGGGAAGGAGTACCTTATTATGGCTGAGAGGTTTCCTGATGTTGCTTGGTGGTGTGATCGTTGCGGAGCAAATCTAAATATTCAGAGTGGATTTGATGATCACCATTATATTTGGCGTTGCACAGAGTGTGGTCACAAGAACAGTATTTCCGCAGATAACATTTATGAGTCCCACGAGGACTACCGTAATTATCGGAATAAGTAAGGAGAATTTTCCATGAGACATGTGTTTAGAGCCACGAAGATGGGATGGAGCAAGGAGCAGGAAGGAGTCTGGTTTGACTCTTCTCACTATACGAAAGATGAGGCCAAGGCTCAATTCCAACCATACACGGGGACAACAATGGAAGGCTATCCCTATACGGGATATGAGTACGATGGGCAGAAGTATCATGATGTAACTTACCTTGGCGAGTTTGAAGATGATAAAATGCCACGCAACAACAATGAGTATATTGACATGAAACTTAATCACGAAAACCAATAGGCGCTTGATTTACCAATAACCTGCAGGTTGTCGACGAGTGTGCCAATGATAGTCATTCCGTCTGCATCCTTGGGGTAAAATGGACAAATAAAAATGACAGAACCGGGACAGCAAAATCATCTTTGCTGTCCCGGTTCGTATTTTGCAACTTGTCAAAGCCTCGTTGCGATTTCCTTCCCATCCTTGAACCGAAACACCACCCGCTCATCGGCGTGGACGGTGACATGGTCAACGGTGCTGTTCCAGAGTTTTTCGTCGAAGGTCAGTGGCAGGGCGGTCAGTTCTCCCAAAGAAGCCGAATCCAAGAATGAGGATGACGACTCTGACAATCATCCGGGAGCTGGCGGAAACAGCGGCACTATGATCGTGGACGCCACCTGCGCACCGTCCAATATCCGTTATCCGCAGGATGTTTCCCGGCTCAATGAGGCCAGAGAAAGCGCCGAGAAGCTTCTGGATGTCCTCCATGATCCCGCGGACGGAAAGAAGCCCCGAACTTACCGCCAGCGCGCCCGGAAAGATTACCTGAAATATGTGAGATGTCGCAAACACACCGCAAAAATGACCCGCAAAGCCATTGGAAAGCAGCTGACCTATCTCCGGCGTGCCCTCAATGCCGTTGATGGCAAACTGTCTCTTGGAAAGTCTCTGACCACGCGACAGATGGAACGTCTGGATACGATACGCACCGTCTATGCGCAGCAGAAGTACATGTACGATAACCGTACCCACAGCGTACCTGACCGGATCGTCAGCTTGAGCCAGCCTTTTGTTCGTCCCATTGTGCGCGGAAAAGCCGGAAAACCAGTGGAGTTTGGCGCGAAGCTGGACATCAGTGTCGTTGATGGATGGACGCGGCTGGAATTTTGTTCCTTTGACGCCTACAATGAAGCCGGGAATCTACAGGAGATGGCAGAGCGATTCCGCGAGCGGGAGGGGCATTACCCCAGCCGTATTCTGGCAGACAAGATCTACTGAAACCGGGAGAATCTCAGCTATTGTAAGGCGCACGGAATCCGGCTCTCTGGTCCGGCACTGGGCCGCCCAAAGAAGGGCGAAACCAGAGACAAGGCGCAGGACTATCGGGATGAGTGCGAGCGAGTGGAAGTGGAGCGCAGGTTCAGTCTGGCAAAGCGCAAATGTGGCATGGGGCTGGTCACCGCAAAGCTGCGGGAGACTGCGGCCCATGTGATTGCCATGTCCGTTTTGGTGCTGAATCTCCGCAAGATTCCGTGCGCCATTTTGCGTTTGCTTACATATCTGCTGGCTATTCTCTTGCCGAAAGAAAAATGGGCTACTGTTCAGTAGACATTATAAGTAAGAACTTGATGGAGATTGACCGCTTTGGCTGCTTGGATAGCCGGACGATCAATCCCCATCATTTCATATCGTTCATATTCCTGTTCGCAGGGTGCTCGCTTCTGCTGCCCTTCTCTGCGTGGCTCTAACTGCTGTTATTTTGTGCAAGGACTCTCGTACAGATCGTACTTCGGCTTCCTCATGAAGCAAATCAGCAACATCCCGTTTGCTGCCGTGCATAATGAGCGGTTCCTTATCCGGCGTTATCAAGCGAGTCTGCCGCGTGGCTTTTATTTTCCGAACAGCTCAGCGGCCTGCTTCATACGCTGCATGATGGGCACGTTAAAGGGGCACTGCGTTTCGCAGCGGCCACAGCCGATACACTCACCTGCATGATGCTCAAGTGCATCGTAATGTCCCTGTAGGGTGGGTGTAACGCCATCGAGAAGCGCCATGTCCAGATACTTGCTCAGCTGCGCAATGTTGATGTGCTTTGCGCAAGGCAGGCAGTGATTACAGTACATACAGCGTCCCTGCATGGAGAATTTCGGCTCTGCGGCAAAGAGGAAGGAATAATCCAGCTCCTCCGGCGTCATTGTTTCATAGCGCAGGCAATCGGCAACCTGCTCCGGTGACTGCATTCCAACCAGTACGCTTGCGACGCCGGGCCTGGAAAGCGCATAGTGCATGCACTGCTGAACCGTCATGGCCCGGCCGAAGGGTGAGGTCTTATCAGAAAGCAGCGCGCCTGCGGCCAGAGATTTCATGACCGTGATGCCAACACCATGCATCTCACAGTAGCGGTACAATTCTTCCCGGACCGGGTTGATGCCGCCAAGCTCCTGCATAGAATCGAAAAAGCGGTTGTTCAGCTTGCGTGGGCGCTCCGCGTTCTCATTGAGCACGTCATAGGCTGGGTTGACGCTGAAGAGCATTAGATCGATCAGGCCGGTTTTGGCCGCCCGCAGCGCTTGCACGGGATTGTGGCAGCTTATGCCCAGCGCACGGATTAAGCCCTTTTGCTTAAGCTCCAGTGCATATTCTAGGATAGGTCCGGAGAAAATTTCCTCATACTCCTGCGCGTTGTCGATCATATGGATCATTCCGAGGTCAATATAATCCGTCTGCATCCGGCGCAGAAGATCCTCAAAAAACGCCTGCACGACCTTCACGTCCATGGTACGACCGTACTGTCCGTTTTTCCAGATAGAGCGAAAATGTCCCTGAATGTACATTTTGTCGCGCTTTCCCTTGAGCGCGGTGCCAAGGTCCGAGCGGATGTCTGGATTGGACATAAAGCAATCCAGCAGATTGATACCGGCATCCATTGCAGCGTCCACGGTATTGCAGACCTGCTTCAAGGGCTTGCCTTCAAGATACTCGCCGCCAAGACCGATTTCTGAAACCTGGAAGCCCGTTCTTCCGAGTGTACGGTATTTCATTCTTTATACCTCCCTGCCGGCCGCGCGCAGTAGAGCGCGTGCCTGCGCCTCATCAATGGGCTCTGCCATGCTTCCGTTTCTGCGCAGCGTGGTACCGATGATGAGAATATCTGCGATCTGCATTTTTTCCGCAATGTTCTTTTCGGTGACGCCGCTACCGACGGCAACGGGAATGGAGATACTGTTTTTAACCTTTTCCAGATCGGAAGAAGCGGTTTCCGTACCGGTGGAGCAGCCGGTGACAATCACCGCATCTGCCCCCTGATGCTGCGCCCACTTTGCAGAGGTCGCAATGTCCACCTCAGGATTGACCATGTAATAGTGCTTGACCTGCACATCCGCGAAAATCTTGACATGCTCCGCGCTGATCTCACGGCGGTAACGAATGATTTTTCCGCTGCAAGGAGTCATGATTCCGTTGTAATTCATGACAGTATCGACAAAAATCGGTGTGCGGATGAAATCGCCGCCGACCACCTTTGCAATGGAAAGCGCCTCCTCATAGTTCAGCCCGCTGCAGCACAGGCCGAGCGGCAGCTTCACCGCGCTGCGCACTGCCTGGGCCACCATACTGATAGCCGAGAACTGCACTTTAGTCATATGTGGTTCCAAGCAGAGATCCTCGTTTTCGATCATGACAGCGTCAAAGCCGACACGCTCAAGCGCTTTGGCATCGCTGACCGCGCGCGCGATTACCTCGTCGATTGTCGCCGTTGCGCCGTAGGTTCCGGGCAGCGGCAGGCAGTGGATCATACCGATAAGCAGCTTGCGTCCGCCCGTCAGATTCCATTCCATTTCAATCATCCCTCCTGATTGTTTCGTACCGCGCCAGAAGCTGCGCTTCGGTGGGCAGGTTTGTGATGCTTCCCTCTTTTTCCAGCACGAAGGAGGACAGCGTGCCGCCCAGCAGGGCGCACTCATGGACGCTGCGGCCATGCACAAGTCCATAAAGGAAGCCACACACATAGCCGTCGCCCGCGCCTACAGTTTCCGGCTCTGCGCAGAGCGGACGGACGGCGCGGGCTTGCGTCTGACAGATTTGTCCGCCGTCCCTATAGTACACACGGCTTCCCTCCGCACCCAGCGTTTCAACCAGAATTTGTAGCTTCTCATTTTGGAAGAGATCGCGGATCTCCTTTAGGCCGAATTCCTCGCATAAAAATGCCGTCTCAGTTTCATTTGCAAAGATTACCGTGCTCAGCTCCAGAAGCTGTGCGAGCTTCTCATGCGGTAGCGCATTGGGATCCTTGCGCATGGACAGCGCTAGTGGTGTCCCGCTTGCGCGGATAGCGTCGATCGCAGGCTGCGTATTCATCGCCATGGGCGCAGTGAGGACAACATAGCGGCTGTCACGGAAGAATTCCGGCTTCATCTCCTGCACGCCATAAAACGTGCTGCCTGGCAGACGGTGCGCATACTCCGTGATGAGCGTCATATGGTTTTTTTCGGCGTTCTGGATCATAATGGTCGTGCCGCGGGCTTTCTCTGGCGGATCCTGAATGCCATTTTCAGGCATGTGATATTCGCGCGCAAACGCATGCAGAAAGTCATGCTGTCGATGATCGGCATAGGTCAAAACGGGATAGACCGCCTCGCCCAGTCTGGCAAGACCGGCGCAGATGTTCAGCCCCATGCCGCCGTTGGAATACTCCGTAAGGCTGCCGCCAAAGACCGGCGTAGATTTGCCGCACTCAGGCATCTGGTTTACGTGCAGGATGCTGACCGTTGCGGCCGTGCCAACGACCGTAAAATCATAGCGCTTCATCAGAACACTCCGTTCTTCAGCCGCTCACAGACCTCGTCGGAGCTGATGGCCTTTGCAAAGTATTTGGTCATTTCCGCCAGATGGAAATCGTTGATCTCCTTGGTATTCGTACCAAGCATGTCGCTGATCATATAGGTGCGGAAGCGGTAGGCTGATGCATCGGTCGCGGTTGCGCGGCAGCAGACATTGGTCTTGACGCCACACACAAGAACGTTCTCCACGCCGCGCTCACGCAAAATCTCGGCAAGGTTCGTTCCAAAAAAGGCGCTTGGGACAAACTTGCGGAACATGATGTCACGCTCCGGATCATAGGGAATGCGCTCCTCCAGCTCCGCACCGGCCGAGCCCTCGACCAATGAAGCTTTCTTACCATCGCGGAACATGCGCGTCAGCTCGGGATTGACCTCCTTTTCATCCGCCGGATGCGCGGTATAGACGATGACGACAAGTGCGCCAAGGTCACGCATTTTGTTGAGCTTTTCCGGGAAGGTCTTCATCATTTCGCCGGTCGTCTCGGGATAATAGAATCTTCCCTCCGGACGTGTGAAATCCTTTTGCATGTCGATGACAAGAACAGCAGTTTTAGGCATAGAAATTCCTCCCGTCAGGCTTCCTTGAAGAAGCGCAGATGATTTTTGCGGGCATTGGGCGTCTCGACGATCAGCAGCACGACAATGATCGTGACATAGGGCATAATGCCGAGCAGCGACGAAATGGCCGCAGGAACAAAGTTGTTGATGATGGTTTGCAGCGCACGGACAAAGCCGAAGATCAGCGCATAGACACAGGCCTTCTCCGGATCCTTACGGCCGCAGTTAATGGCACTCAGGCAGATAAAGCCGCGGTTCGCCGTCATGTTGATGGTATACATGCCGAGCTGCTCAACCGAAAGGTTCAGTCCGGCCAGTGCGCAGGTCGCGGCGGAGATCATCAGGCACAGGAACTTGATGCGGTTGGTCTTGATGCCGACGGATTTCGCAGCGTTGACGCTTTCGCCAGTCACGCGGACATAAATGCCAAACTTGGTCTTATACATCACGACAGTCAGCACAATGACCACAAGGAAGGTCAGGTAGGTAATCGCCGTGTGGTTGTTAAAAATATCGCTCAGGATCGGAATGCTACGAAGAACCGGCACGTCGATCATCATATTCGCCGGGTCAATGATGCTGCTGGCAACCAGATTGCTGCGCGTCCCGTAGAGTGCCTGTAAAAGGCAGGCCGGAATGCAGGCTGCCATTAGGTTGATGCCGCTGCCGACGACGCTGAGGTTGCCCTTGAGCTTAACGGTAAACAGATAGAACAGGCAGTTGAGCAGAATTGCGATCACGAAGGCAGCGATTACGCCGACCCAGATCTGTCCCGTCATGAAGGCAAAGAGAATGCCCGCAAAGGCGGCAAACTCTGTGCAGCCCTCCATGGAGATGTTGAACACGCCTGCTCTTGCGACAAATACGCCTCCGATGGTGATGAGCAGATACGGCGCAGCGTTTTCCACAGTCATGTTCAGAAGATTCAGAAACAGCGAGAGGTAATTCATGCTCAGCCCTCCTTTTTCACCGCAGACCGGTGGAAGATGTGGCCGAAGAAGTCAGCAATGGCTTCGCGGTTATTGCCGATGAGCTTGATGGCCATAAACAGCACCAACGTGCTCTTGATGATGTTGATGAGGTCAAGAGGAACGCCGAGGCCGGTCTGCGCCGCCAGAGCGCCGTAGCGCAGCGCGCCGAAGACGATGGAAAATAGCAGAATGCCGACTGGATTACTGCCAGCCAGGATACACACAAAGAAGCCGTCCCAGCCGATACCGGGGTTAGCAGAGAAGGTGTTGACAAAGTTATAGTTGACACCGAGAATTTCTGTTGCACCTGCAATACCGGCCAGCGCGCCGCCGACCACGAAGATCACGACGATTTTCCGGCTGACGTGCATACCGACGGCGTCGGCAAATTCCCACTGCTTGCCGATGCAGTCAATCTCATAGCCGAATTTGGTCTTTTTCAGAATGAAATACAGGATCAGCCAGATTGCCAGCGCAATAAAGATCGCCGTTGTGCAGCGGTACTTGCTGTTGAGTTTGGCAAGGCGGGCGGTCTGCTCGATGAACTCAGTGTGCGCATAGGCATCGCCCGTTCCAAGGTAGCTCTGGGTCAGAAAGCCTGTGACCTGCGTGGCAATGCTGTTGAGCATAACGGTTGTAACAACCTCGTTCACGCGCAGCTTGGCCTTCAGCAGGCCGGGAATCAGCGCGTAGACCGCGCCGAAGGCGGCGCCAATCAGCAGGCACAGCGTGACATGCAGCGCCGTGGGAACGCCCTTGATCATATAGCCCGCAAGAGCCGCGGTGAAGGCACCCAGGAATACCTGACCCTCAATGCCCATATTGTACATATTCGCACGGATGGAAAGTGCCGTAGCCATGCCCGTGATGATGATCGGCGTAGTATAGCCGAGCGTGTTCAGCAGGCCGCCGACGGAGAAAAACGCTTTTTTGATGATATAGCTGTAAAGAGTAAAGGGATTACAGCCGCAGATCAAGGAGAAGATGCTGCCAACGCCGAAGGCAAACAGCAGCGGCACCAGCACGTCTCCAGCCGCTGCGAGAAGATTTGAGGTCCAGCCGGTCGTGCGTTTTGCAGGGAGTCTTTGTTTCATAGTTCTAAACCTCTCATTCTTCCGAAAGCTCCTCGGAGGACATGCGCTTCACACCGGACATATAAAGTCCCAGCTCATTGAAGCTCACATCATCCGAGCGGAAGCTGCCGACGATTTCCCCGTGATACATCACGAGCACACGGTCGGAAAGCCCCGTGACCTCGGAAAGCTCCGAGGAGATGATAAGTACCGCCGTACTGGCATCACGCATTTTAAGGATCTGATTGTGGATGAATTCAATTGCGCCGATATCCACGCCGCGCGTCGGCTGGCTGACCAGCAGCACCTTCGGTCTGCGGCTGAATTCACGCGCAATGATAACCTTCTGCGCATTGCCGCCAGAGAGAGAGCCAACCGCCGGATCCTTCGTGCTCAGACGAACGTCGTATTCCTCTACCAGACGGTCGCGGTTTTCCGTTATGGCATGGCGATTCATGACGCCTTTATTGCAATAGGGCTTAAGTCCGTGATAACCGGCGATGAGATTGGCCGAGACCGGTACGTCAAGGCACAGCCCCTGCTTGTAACGATCCTCCGGCACCACACCGATGTCGTGCTTCCTCAGTTCGTCCGGCCACAGCCCCGTGATATTCACGCCGCCCAACTCCACGGTTGAGCCATGGCAAACATCCAAAAGCCCGGTCAGTGCCAGCATCAGCTCGGTTTGGCCGTTGCCCTCAACGCCAGCAATACCGACGACCTCGTTTTCATGGATGCGGAAGCTGATGTCATTAAGAATCTTTTTGCCCTCGGAGTTGACTGCACTGAGATGATTAACCTGATAGGCAACCTTTCCTCCTACGGGCTTTCCACTTTTCTTCACCCGCAGCAGGACGGCGCGGCCGACCATCATCTCAGCCAGATCCTCGTCGGTGGTATTTTCGTCGTTCGGCACAGTGCCAATAACGTGGCCTGCACGGATAACCGTAATGTTATCGGCGCACATTTTGACCTCATTGAGCTTGTGCGTAATGATAATAATCGTCTTCCCGGCTTTCTTCAGGTCAATCAGGCGGCGTATGAGGTCGTCCACCTCCTGCGGAATGAGCACGGCCGTCGGTTCATCCAGGATGAGCAGATCGACATCGCGGTAGAGCATTTTCAGGATCTCCACACGCTGCTTTGCGCCGACGGAAATATCCGAAACTTTGTCGGTAATATTCAAATTAAAATTAAACTTGTCCGCAAGCGCCTGAATTTCGGCTTTTTCCTTCTTTTTGTCAATCAGGACGCCGCGGAAGGTTTTTTTCCCGATTTTATGGGTGCACACCGTTTCTGTGCCGAGAACGATATTCTCATAGATGGACAGCGACGGCGAGAGCTTGAAGTGCTGGTGCACCATGCCGATGCCCAGCTCAATGGCATCGCGCGGCGAAGCGATGGCTACCTTTTTGCCGCGGAAGAGGATCTCGCCCTCCGTCGGCTGCAAGATGCCATAGAGCATATTCATGAGGGTGGACTTACCGGCGCCGTTTTCACCGATGATGGCGCGGATCTCCCCTTCCTTCACTGCCAGATCAATGTGATCGTTGGCAGTAAAGTTTCCAAATTTCTTCGTTAAGTTCTTAGTTTCAATAATGGTATCCATATTCATCACCAAAGCATCCTATTGATGGTGCATGCCCCGCTGGAGCTACCTTCAACGGGGCATACACAGTCGGTTATTTCTTGTTCAGCTCTGCATAGGTTACGTTGTTGCCGTCGATCTGGAGCCAATCGTCCAAGCGCTGGCCGTCGGACTCGATGCTCGCCATACGAGCGTCGAACACGGTGATGGTTCCGTCAGCAATCCACTTGCGGCACTGGTCGAGAATGCCCTTGAGTTCTTCCAGCTTGTCCTTATCCGTGACGTACTGCTCGATGACGCTCATGTCGGTGATGTCAACGCCGCCGTTGGAAAGGTTGAAGGTGTCCGGCTCGGTCTGCTCGATGTTGCCTTCGAGGTACTTGCCGATGTAGAATTCCAACAGAGAGGTGTTGTCGCGGATTGCAGAGGTCAGGATGTTGCCCGGCTCAACCTCGTCCTGGTTGGAGTCGACGCCGATGCCGAAGGCATTGTTCAGACGGCAGGCCTCCAGGCCACCAAGGCCGGCAGTGCCGCAGCAGGTCCAGATGACGTCGCAGCCCATGTTGTTAATCATGTTCTGCGCGATGCTTTGCGCGTTTGCAGTATCGGAGAAGCCAACAGTGTAGTCAATGTAGACCTTTGCATCGGGGTTGTAGAACAGTGCGCCCTGACGGAAGCCGTCGCCATACTGATAGAAGCCGACAGACTCGGCACCGAACAGAATGCCGATGTTGCAGCCTTCGTGCTGGCCGACACCCTCAACAAGAGTGTTGCCATCAGTTGCGGCAAAGGCAGCGACGACGCCTGCGAGGAAGGAGTGCTCGTTGAGCGTGATGTAGGATTCAATGACGTTCTTCGGGGTTTCAGTGAAACCATCAACCGCGTTGATGCGGAGCTGACGGCCGACAACGACGAAGTAAATGTCGGGGTAGTCGCGTGCAACGGTGTACATATTGCCGCTGATTCCGGCTTCGAGGTTGATGATCAGGCCGTAACCCGCTTCGCACAGCTCACGAATCAGGGTCTCGCCCTGCGTGGTGTCGGTGCATTCCACGGCGTTAACATCCAGATCGTACTTTTCTTTGCAGGTCATCAAACCGGCATAGGCAGTGTCGTTAAAGCCCTGGTCGCCCAAGCCGCCCTGCTGCATGATCATAGCGATCTTCTTGTTGATGTTGGCCTTCATACTGGGATTGTCGGAGTTTGCGGGAGCGTCGCTGCTGGGGTTGTCTTTGTCCGTGTTGCCGGCACAGGCTGCAAGAGAAACAAGCATGACCAGTGCAAGCAGAACTGCGAGTAGCTTTTTCATGGATACATCCTCCTCTTTATTTACATCAACGGTTAAAGTTGTATTGATGTTATAATAATAATATCATCGCGATCTCTAATTTTCAATTCGCAAAACAACCGAAATAATCCAGAAATTTCGTCAATTTTAACAAAAACCTAATGGATAGTTCTGATAATCCCAGCATCTCTCCTTTGCATGCCACAATCCATATCGTATAGTTGTAATGACAAATTGTGCGCGTGCTGTAGGAGGTTTGGGTGCGTCCGCCGGAATCGGACGCACCCTCGATAGGAGGCCAAATAAAAATGAAACAGAAATATCAGTAAGCCAGCTTGTAAATTTCCAGTGCGGACTGCTCGTCCAGCGGACGGAACGCCTTGGCAAAGTAATCCTTGCCAATGATTGCAGCCTCATGGGCCATCTTGGGCAGCATGCTCTCCTCAATGCCGAAGTCGCGCAGGTGCTGCGGCAGGTTCAGAGAAGCGAAGTACTCGCGGGTCTTCTCAATGGCGAGCTTTGCAGCCTCCATCTTGTCCATGCCTGTCGGGTCGATGCCGAAGGAAGCCTGCAAATAGCCAAGGTAACGATAAGCGTTGTCCTCGGTGAGCATCCATGTCAGCCATGCGGGCATAATAACGGCAAGTCCTTCGCCGTGCGTGACATCGTAGAAGGCGGACAGCTCATGCTCAAGCTTATGCATTGACCAGCCAACGGGGTTGCCCTTGACGGTAAGACCATTAATCGCCCAGCAGCAGGTCCACATGATGTTCGAACGCGCCTCATAGTTGGTCGGATCATCATAAGCGATCTTGCCATAGTGGAACAGCGTATTGAACATTGCCTCGCCGAACTTTGTCTGCAAGTACGCTTCGGGAACATTGGAAAAATAGGACTCCATCACATGGCTGATGGCATCGGCGACGCCAGCTGCGGTCTGCTTCTTCGGCATGGTGAAGGTAAATTCTGGATTGGAGAAGGACGCGCGCGGACGCATATCGGGGCTGGAATAGCCGGCCTTCTCATTGATGTCCATACGGGAAATCACAGAGCTTGTGGACATTTCGGAGCCTGCCGCAGCCAATGTCGGGACGGCAATGACGGGCAGAACCTTGCCTACGGGAACCTTTTTACTGATGATGTCCCAAGGCTCGCCGTCATAGTTCACGGTGGCGGCAATGGACTTTGCGCAGTCAATGGCAGAAGCGCCGCCGATGGGCAGCAGGATGTCGCACTGCTCCTCGCGGCAGATGCGGTTGCCCTCAAGCACGGACTCATAGCGCGGGTTCGGCGCGACGCCGCCCATTTCCGCATAGGGGATGTTTGCTTCCTTCAGACGGCTGACAACCGCGTCATAAGCGCCGTTGCGCTTGATGGAGCCACCGCCGTAAACGATTAGAGGCTTCGTGCCCCACTGATGGATGGTGTCCACCAGATACTGAAAGCAGGACGGACCAAAATTTACACGGGTCGGAACATAGTACCAAAAGTCTTTCATAATGTCACACCTCTTAAATATTCTGATTTTGCGCAGGTCAGTTCTGCGCTGCCTTTTTATATTCGCGGATCAGCTCAACGAGTTTTTCCGGCGTGTCGTACAGTTTAATAATGGAGCTTCCGACAAAGAAGCCCTGGCCTCCCGCGGCCTTGACGCGCGCTGCGTCCGCCGGAGACTTAATGCCCGCGCCGCAGTAGATCGGCTCGGAGACTTTACGCTCGCGCAGATAGCGGATGCAGGTTTCCAGCTCTTCAAAGCCGGGCTTGACATACTGTCCCTCGCTCGGGAACGCCTGCATATAAGTAAAGCCATCGGTGTTGATGCAGCGCTGAATGTCGTCCTCGTTCATCTTGTAGTTCACCGAGCGCGCCAGCTTGACACCATGCTTCCGCAGTGCCGCAATTGCCTCGGGGTCATGCAGGTCGCCGGAAATGACGTTGACGATGTGGTGCTTCTCGCAGAACTCGCCCAGCTTCTCCGCGCCGATTGCCATAATGACCTCATGATAAAGCACAAAAAAGAACTCTGTGCTCGGATACTGCTCCGTCATGCGGCCAATGCCCTCAAGATACTTCGAATAGTCATCGGTCTGTGCCAGCGCAACGCGGTAGAGCTCCTGCAAAAAAGCGCTGTCGCGGTACGGATCCTTCGGCGGAATGCTGACCTCGATGGCGTCACAGCCGCCCTCAATGTAACGTCCGGCCATTTCAATGCTTTTTTCAATGGTCGGGTAGCCAAAGGAGAGATAACAAATGGTTTTGATGCTCATGCTCATACTTCCTTTCAAGAATTTGCAGCCTGCTCAAGGTCTGCCAGCAGCGCCAGCATCGCAGGCTCGTCGTCCCAAAGATTCATCAGGCAACTTCCGACAAACGCGCCCGAAGCGCCAGCCTGTTTTGCCTCCAAAAGGCTTGCGCCGCAGGTAATGCCCGCCGTTGCGTAGATCGGTGCGTTCACGCCGCGCTTACGCAGATAACGAATACGCCGATCCCAGCTTATCATGCCGTCGCGCGGCTCCATGCCGTCGCGCACATTGCGCAGCATCACAGCTCGTCCGGTCTGCACGGCAAATTCCACGTCCTTCTCCGGCAGGTTGTAGTCGATGAAGGTCAGCGTGTCGATACCGGCCGCGTTCATGTCCATTCTTGCCAGTTCGATCACGCCGTCGCCGGAAATGCGGCATGTTTTAATGTTGTTCTGCTTGCAAAACTCGATGTACCGTGCCGTGCCGATGGTCAGAATCACGTCCTCATAGGACACCATCTGCATCTCGAAATCCGGATGCTTGCGCCGGAATTCCGTCAACGCCGTCAGAAACGGCTCATAGCCGCCGTAGGTCTCCCACGCCTTTGCCATACGCTTGCGGATGAAGAGCGTTTCACGGTAGGGATTGCGCGACGGCAGATCGAACTGCAAGGCGCTCACACCGTGTGCGAGATAGGTCTCCGCCATTTGCAGTGAAGCTTCGATGCTCGGCGTGCCCATGCTGATGTAGTAGACCAAATGGAACTTTCCCATTCTTTTCCTCCAAATCCGGTAGTCTTTCCGGTGCGAAATTGTTCAATGATGTAGATGTAATGACAACATAATAATAGGTTTCCTGAAAAAACAGGCACCCCGCCCGGTATTTTCATTATATCATACTCTCTGCGCATTGCAATTATCTGAATTCACAAAATAATTTGTCGTTTTTTGCGCAATTTCAACAAGACAAATTTTCTGTTTTCCCTACAAGGAAGTATCAAAAAGCCGCCAACATGTCATATATTTTCCTAGTTCGCCGCGCAAGCTGCATTGTAGGGGCCGCCGGCAGCGCACCGCGTTTTTCCTGTCAATTTTTCCGCTTTTTTTCTGAAAAAGTGTTGACTTCTAGACCTCTGGTCAATAAAATAGATATTATGAACAATAGATCACCCACACTATCCCAAGCACCAAGAACGTTGAGAGGCAAAGGTTGAGGGACAAAAAATGAACCATATGTTTTCTGAAGAACAGATCTCTGCGCTGGTGCAGAACATCCCGAAATATGTGTATATCAAAATTGCGCTCACCAACCGCATCAAATCCGGCGAGCTGGAGGTCGGCGCAAAGCTGTCAACGGAAAAAGAAATGTGTGACCTGTATGGGTGCAGCCGTCTGACCGTCCGCAAGGCCCTTGAGGAATTGACACGCGAGGGTTATATCTATAAAATTCAGGGCAAGGGCACTTTCGTCAAGGAGCGTACGCCGCAGAAGCAGAATTTCTCTGTCATCACAAGCTGTTCCACGCTCATCCGCTCGCAGAACATGACGCCCACGAAGAAAATCCTCTTTGAGGGAATCGTCCCGGCTACCGCCGATATTGCGCAGCGCCTTGGGCTGCATGAGGGCGACTCGGTTCTGGAATACCGGCGTGTGTATTATGCAAACGGCACACCGGTCATTTATGGCCGCAGCTACTTCAACGCCTCCGTGCTTCCCGGAATCGAGAGCTTCAATCTGCAGAATCAGTCGATCATCACGCTGCTGAAAGAAAAGTATGACCTGGAAATCCACTGCTCCAACCGCGAGCTGCGTGCTGTGGTCTCGGACGAGACGACTTCCCGCCTACTTGGCACGCCAAACCGCTTTCCGCTGCTTCAGGTGACCGACCTGAAAACGGGCGTATGGCAGGATACGAAAATTCCGGTCGAGTATTATACTTTCCTGTATGTGACGGAGCGTATCCGTTATTCGCCCGAGATTTAAGGCAACACCGCACAATTGCATTATGCGGTGCTGCCCTAAAAAGAAGCACGACAATACTTCCAGGAAAAAACTGAAAAAGCGCAAAAAGGATGCAAAGAAGAAAACCATCACCGTCAGCACTACTGACCCGGACTGCGGCCTGTTTGTCAAGGGTGAGCACAAGAAGCAGCTGGCCTATGAAGCGCATACCGCCTGCGATGTCCACGGTGTCGTTCTTGCAGTAGAGGTTACCCCCGGCAACGTCCATGACAGTGTAGCGTTTGACGATGAATACGACCATGTGGTCGAGCAGTTCCCGAACGTCCGTACCTTTGTAGCCGACAGCGCGTATAAGAAGCCCCATATCTGCAAGAAAGTTTTTGGCGATAACAGAGTTTTGTCCACAGCCTATAAACGTCCCATGACCATGAAGGGCGGCCACGCGTGGTGGAATTATGTGTATGACGAGCACTTCGACTGCATCATCTGTCTATAAATTGCATGAAAAAGACGATATTCCAAATGAATCATTTTTAACAGGATAATATTTCCAAGGAAAGAACAATCAGTCTCGCTGCCGTTTTGCTCGGATTTCTGTGAAAAAATTTGATATTTTGTTGACTTATGTTGGTTTGTGTGGTATTTTATTGAAAGAGTCCTGATTCGATCAGTCACAGCATCATTATACTATTCATGGAAAGGACCAGTCTCATGAGCCATGCGGAATATCTGAACGATTATGAAGCAAAACATCAAATTCTTGAAGTTGGACGGCGGATGTACGAAAAGGGCTTTGTCGCTTCAAATGACGGCAACATCAGCTGCCGCGTAAGCGAAACGGAGCTGTGGACGACCCCGACCGGCGTTTCCAAGGGATTTATGACCGAGGAAATGCTCGTGAAGGTCGATCTGGACGGCAACCTGCTTAGCGGTGAGCGGAAGCCCTCCAGCGAGATTCGTATGCACCTGCGCGTCTACCGGGAAAATCCGCAGGTGAAGAGCGTTGTCCATGCGCATCCGCCTGTTGCGACCTCCTTCGCCATTGCCGGCATCTCACTTTCCCGCGCCATCCTGCCGGAGGCGGTGGTGCAGCTCGGCGTCGTTCCTGTCGCCAACTATGCAACCCCCGGCACACAGGAGGTCCCCGATTCCATCGCGCCCTATTGCAGGAGTCACAACGGCGTCCTGCTTGCCAACCATGGCGCGCTGACGTGGGGAAAAGATCCTGAGCAGGCTTATATGCGCATGGAGTCACTGGAATATTACGCAACGGTTTCCATGTATACCGGCCATATCATCGGCCAGGCAAATGAACTGACGTGTGAACAGGTGGACCGCCTTGTCGATACGCGCACACGGCTCGGCATCCAGTCGGGCGGGCGGCCGGTGTGCCGCCATGCAGAGGCCGGAGAGCCGCGGCCCTGCGAATGCGGCCTTTGCAGTCTGACACCCGCTGCGCTTTCCGAGCTGATCTGCCACCTGATCGCAACGCTTCCTGAGGATGTGATCCGCCTGCTCCGCCATTCCAGCTGAGTGTGCCGACCCTTGTCGGAAAACCGATACAGAAACCAAGCCTCCCGGGACAACCGTTCCGGGAGGCTTGGTTTATAGAATTTGCGGCTGCCCTCTCGGGCGCGTTTATGCCAGCTGGCGGGGCCCCGTGCGTTATCGCTGTCGCTCGGCTTGCTGCAGAACACGATCATGAGCACAACGCCCGCGACCGGGATGAGCAGCAGCAGCGAAAAGGCCGCGTCGAACTGCGCCACGAGCGGGATGGCCCTTGCCGTGCGCTTGGCGCACACTACGGTCAGGGCTGACAGGCCGCTGTGCGGGCACAGTGGACGCACTTGCCGCCCGCCTCGGGCGACCGGTACCTGATCTGCAGCGACGGCCTGACGGATATGGTGCCGAATTTTGAGCTGTACAGCACACTGCTCATGGTTCGTCGGCCGAAGAATGCGCCGCCCGCCTCATGCGGCAGGCCATGCGAGCCGTGCTCGCCTTGGCTGTTACTGCTGCGGTCAATGAAAGAGGCGGTGTTGTCAATGCCGGCATTTGCAGCCTCTCCGGTCACCTGCCCGCCCTCTGCCCCGAGGAAAACCGTTCAGAGATCGCGATATCGTAAATCGTAATAAGGAAAAAACACCGCGATTGGATCGCGGTGTTATTTTTATAAACCACTATTCCAGCAGCGAAAAGCCCAGGATCACGACGCCGAGAATGACGAGAATAACGCCCGTGGCGCGGTTGAGTGTTTTGGCGCTGGCACGGTTGGCGATGCGCGCAGCCAGCCGGGCAAAGCCGAACGTAAAGATGATGCACAGGAAAAACGGCAGCCACTGCGGCGCGCCGCCGATGGCGAAGTGCGAAACGGAGCCGGTCAGGGCCGTGAACGTCATGATGAACACGCTCGTGCCGACGGCGGTCTTGAGCTCATAGCCCATGACGCCCGTGAGCAGCAGGAGCATCATCATGCCGCCGCCCGCACCGATAAAGCCGCAGATAAAGCCGACGATCGCGCCGCAGACAATGGACTTGATGATACGCGTGCGCTTCGGGATCTGCTGCATGTCCTCCTTCGTGGTCATCACCGGGCGGACGATGAACTTGATGCCGAGCAGCAGCGTCATGATCACGGAGAAATTGCCCATTGCAACGGATGGCACAAGACTCGAGACAAGGCTTCCGACAACGGTGAATGCCAGCACCGTGATCATCATGATGAGGCCGTTGCGGATGTCCAGATTCCTGTTGCGGCCGTAGGTATAGGCCGAGACGGCGCTTGCCAGCACATCGGATGCCAGTGCGATGCCGACGGCCGTGTACGGCTCGATATGCAGAAATGTGACGAGCATGGGGGTGATGACGGCAGCGGCACTCATTCCGGCAAAGCCCGTTCCGAGGCCGGCCCCCGCACCCGCGAACAGGCAGACGACGATGGTCAGGAGGAGCTGCATCGGATCACCCCTTCTTTGTCATGTCGACCGTTCTGCGGTAGGCGGCCGTGACGGCATTCTGCACGGTGTAGGAAAATCCGCCCTGCTCGAGCGCCAGAACGCCCTCGATGGTCGTTCCGGCCGGGCTGCACACGCGCATTTTCAGCACGTCCGGCGCTTCCCCACTCTGCAGGAGCATCTCCGCCGCGCCGAGCATGGTCTGCGCCGCCAGACGGCAGGCGTCCGGGTACGACAGGCCCGCGCGCACGCCGCCGAGGGCCAGTGCGTCCGTAAACTGGAAGCAGAAGGCCGGCCCGCAGCCCGAGATGGCGCTTGCGGCGTCGATCTGCGTCTCCGGCAGGGGCAGCAGCAGCCCGGCCTGTGCCAGAGCGGCGCGGAAGGCGCTCAGCTGTGCGTCCGTCACGTTCTGCGCGGCATAGAGGATCGTGCCCGCGCCGACGGCTGCCGGGGTATTGGGCATGATGCGGATGAGCGGCAGTCCCCCGCCGAGCATGGCGTCCAGCTCCCGGAGCGTCACGGCCGTCGCCATGCTGATGACGACGGGCGCATTCCCCTTCCGCGCCTGCAGCACGGGAGTCAGCTCTCCTGCCAGACCCGGCAGGCCCTGCGGCTTCACGCCGAGGAACAGCAGCTCGGCCGTTTCCGCAACCTCCGCGTTCGGGCAGACTGTCCCGCCCAGCTCCTTTGCCAGCGCCGCGGCCTTGGCAGGGGTGCGGTTGGCAAGCAGCAGCGTGTGGCCGCCCTTCGCTGCGGCCCGCGCCAGCGCGCCGCCCATATTTCCGGTTCCGATGAATCCGATCTTCATGCGCTTACCTCCTGATCTGACCGTTTCCGGTGATAACATACTGATAGGTCGTCAGCTCGTTCAGGCCGATCGGCCCGCGCGCGTGGAGCTTCTGCGTGGAGATGCCCATCTCGCAGCCGAGGCCGAATTCGCCGCCGTCCGTGAAGCGCGTCGAGGCGTTGACATAGACGGCCGCGCTGTCCACCCCCGTCGTGAAGCGGGCGGCGCTTTCCTCACTTTGCGTGACGATGGCCTCGCTGTGGTGCGTGGAATGCTGCGCAATATGGCGGATGGCCCCCTCTACGCCGTCCACGACGCCGACGGCCAGCACATAGTCCAGAAATTCCGTGTCGAACTCCGGGTCCGGCGCGATGCCGAGGATGGCCGCCGCTTCTCCGTCGCAGCGCAGGCGGACGGGGTGCTTTGCACCGGGGCCGCACAGGCGCTTTTGCAGCATGGGCAGGAACCTCGGCGCGATGGCGCGGTGGACGAGCAGGACCTCGGCCGCGTTGCAGACGGACGGGCGGCTCGTTTTTGCGTTTTCCATGATATCGAGCGCCATATCAAGATCGGCGCTCTCGTCGACATAGACATGGCAGATGCCCGTGCCGGTCTGGATGCACGGCACGGTCGCGTGCTCGACGCATGCGCGGATGAGGCCCGCCCCGCCGCGCGGGATGAGCAGGTCAACATAGCCCGTGGCCGTCATGAGCGCGGCGGCCCCGGCGTGTGACGTGTCCTCCACAAGGTTCACGAGATCCGGCGTCAGACCGGTCCGCTCCAGCCCGCGGCGCAGCGCGGCCGTGATGGCGGCGGCGGAGCGGTAGGCCTCGCGCCCGGAGCGCAGCACGCAGACATTGCCGGACTTCAGCGCGAGCGCGGCGGCGTCCGACGTGACGTTCGGGCGGCTCTCATAGATGATGGCGATGACGCCCATCGGCACGCTGCGCTTGCAGATGCGAAGGCCGTCCGGACGGACGAATTCGTCCAGCGTCCGGCCGACCGGGTCCGGCAGGGCAGCAACGGCCTCGATGCCGGCTGCCATGCCCTCGAGCCGTGCCTCGTTCAGCGCGAGGCGGTCGAGCATGACGTCCGGGACTTTGCCGCGCGAGGCCTCGAGATCGGCGGCGTTTTCCGCCAGAATGGCCGGGGCCTCCGCGCGCAGCTCCTGCGCCATGGCGGCAAGGGCACGGTTTTTCGCCGCGGTATCGCGCAGGGCCGGACAGGACGCCGCGGCCTTCGCGCGCTTCAGAATGACCTCCGTCGGGGTGAATTCCATTATGCCTTCTCCTCCCGTGCCAGAAATTTTGTACCGACGGGCTTGCCGTCCATCAGATCGTAGAGCGCAGCGGGCTGCGCGCCGTTGGCAATGACCATGGGCACACCGGCCTCCGTGGCGATGTGCGCGGCGTGGAGCTTCGTCTGCATGCCGCCCGTGCCGAATTTGCTGCCCGCGCCGCAGGCCAGCCGCTCGATCTCCGGCGTGAGCCTCTCGACAACGGGGATGAGCTTCGCCGCGGGATCGCTGTGCGGGTCGGCCGTGAACAGACCGTCGATGTCCGAAAACAGGATGAGAAGGTCGGCCCGGATCGTCCGGGCGACGATGGCGGCCAGCGTGTCGTTGTCGCCAATGCCCAGCTCCTGCGTGGCGACGGTGTCGTTTTCGTTGATGATCGGCAGCGTGCGCAGCTGCAGCAGCCGCGCAAGCGTGTTGTGGAAGTTTTTCGCGCGCTCCGGCGTCTCGATGTCGTCCGCTGTGATGAGCAGCTGCGCCACGACGTGGTGGTACTGCGAGAAGAGTTTATCATAAATGTACATCAGCTCGCACTGGCCGACGGCCGCAGCCGCCTGCTTGCCGGGAATATCCTTCGGCCGCTCGGCCAGCGACAGCTTGCCGACACCCATGGCGACGGCACCGGACGATACCAGCACCAGCTCATGTCCTGCATTTTTGAGATCGCTGCAGACCTTGCACAGCTCCTCCACGCGGCGAATGTTCAGATTCCCCGTCGGGTGCGTGAGCGTGGACGTCCCCAGCTTGAGTACGATTCGCATGGTTCAAGGCTCCTAACTTTTTTGCTTTAGCTTGTTAACACCTGCGTATCATAGCACGCTGAGGCCGGAATTGCAAGCGCTGCCGGATTTTTTGATGAGCAGCCGCAAAAGACCGCTTCACAGCCTCTGTGTTTCACGTGAAACACAGATCACCGCATGAAACCATACTATTATATATAAATAGTACACTTGCGGCACCCGGCAGCATTGTGGGAAAGCAATCGGCGAAATCGCAGCTGCCTGCCCGAGATTGCACCCCAAGGGCACTTCCTCGCGCTTCGCGCTCAGGGCGCCACGTCGGCCTGCGGCCTCCTCGCAATGACAAGCCTGCCACCCTGCGTCTCCGCTCTCCACCCCACTACGTTTCACACTTTTCACCACATTCCTCTTTCCAAATGTTTCACGTGAAACAGGAATTTTTTACAGAACGCTCCTGCACGGTTGCAATCTTCCCCTGCATGTGCTAGAATAGCACCGTATCGACAACCAAAGGAGGTGGCAGCTTGGCGCAGATCATCGCGATCGTCAATCAGAAGGGCGGCGTGGGAAAAACGACCACTGCCGTAAACCTGACGGCGGCGCTGGCCGCGACCGGCGCGCGGGTGCTGCTGTGTGACTTCGATCCGCAGGCCAACGCGACCTCCGGCCTCGGCGTGGACAAGCGCAAGGCCCCCTACGCATCCTACGACCTCATTCTCGACGGCGTCAGCGCCGAGAAGGCCGTCATCCACACGGACTACGGCGACGTCATCCCGTCCGGCGCGGAGCTGGCCGGTGCGACCGTCGAACTCATCGGCGTGGACAAGCGCGAATACCAGCTGAAAAACGCGCTCGAGCCGCTGCGCGCGTCCTATGACTACATCTTCATCGACTGCCCGCCCTCGCTGGAGCTGCTGACGCTCAACGCCCTCTGCGCGGCGGACAGTGTGCTCATTCCGGTGCAGTGCGAGTATTACGCCCTCGAGGGCCTGTCCGATCTGATGGGCACGCTCCGGGCCATCAAGCGGCGGCTGAACCCGAAAATTTCCGTGTTCGGCGTGCTGCTGACCATGTACGACGGGAGAACGAACTTCTCCAACCAGGTGGCGCAGGAGGTGCGGCGGCACTTCCCCGGCAAGGTCTATGCCAACGCCATTCCCCGCAATGTCCGCCTCGCCGAGGCCCCGAGCCACGGCCTGCCGGTCATTGCCTATGACCGAAGCTCCCGCGGTGCGGCGGCCTATCTCGCCGTTGCCGAGGAGATTCGCAGAAAGGACGGAAGCTTATGAGTGCAAAGCAGCGTGGGCTGGGCCGCGGGCTCGGCGCGCTGATCGGCGATTTCCCGGAAGAACCCGAGAGCGGCGCGGTGACAAAGCTGCCCCTGCAGAAGGTGGAGCCGAATCCGGATCAGCCCCGCCGCACGTTTGACGAGGAGGAGCTGCAGGCGCTGGCGGATTCCATTGCCGCCCACGGCATCCTGCAGCCGCTGGCCGTCCGCGCAAGCGGAGGCGGATTTTATCAGATCATTGCGGGCGAGCGCCGTTGGCGTGCGGCCCGGATGGCGGGCCTGAGCGAGGTGCCCGTCGTCGTGCTCGAGGCCGACGACCGCACCGTTATGGAGCTGGCCCTCGTCGAGAACCTGCAGCGGCAGGACCTCAACCCCATGGAGGAGGCCGAGGGCTATCAGCGCCTGATGAAGGAATACGGCCTGACGCAGGAGGAGGCCGCTGCGCGCGTCGGCAAGTCCCGCCCGGCCGTAGCCAACGCCCTGCGCCTGCTGCTCCTGCCGGAGGAGGTCCGTTCCCTCGTGGAGGACGGCACGATCTCGGCTGGGCACGCCCGCGCTATCCTGTCGCTCCCGGCGGCCCGCCTGCAGAAGGCGGCCGCGCAGAAGATCGTCGCCCTGCGCCTGTCCGTGCGGCAGGCCGAGGCCATGTGCAAGCGGATGCTGCAGGAGGAGGAAAAGCCGGAGCCGAAGCCCGCTCCCCTGACGGTCGACTATGTCGCCGAGTGCGAAAAATCCCTCACGCGCCGCCTTGACCGCAAGGTCCGCATCGTCAACGGAAAGCGCAAGGGACGCTTTGAACTGGAATTTTATGGGCAGGAGGACCTGCAGCGCCTGTATGACGCCCTCCTCGCCCTCGGAAAAACGGAGGAAAAGCCCGAATGCCTGAACTGAAGCAGCCGCAGGAAGCGGCAGAAACAACAACGGAGCAGCCGCTGACCACAAAGAAAAAGCGCGCCATGCTCGAATACATGGCCATCATGTTCGCGGCGGCCTTCCTGCTCGTGGCGATCTCCCTGCTCATCAAGGTCATTGACATGAAGGGCGAGATGGAGGCGGCCAACACGGGCGCGCGCGAGAACATCGCGCTGCTGCAGAAGGATCTGGACGCCGCCCGCGCCGAGTCCGCAGAGCTGCAGACCCAGCTCGACGAGGCCAACGCCGCGTCCTCCGAGGCGGCGGACAAGCTCTCGGACGCCGAGACCCGCCTGAGCGAGGCCGAAAAGGCCCGCGAGACGCTCGAGAAAACGCTCGAGAGCGCGCAGAAGGAAAACGACACGCTCTCCCGCCGCGCGCAGGCCAATGAGCTGCTCGTCTCGGCGCAGGCCGCGCTGGAGCAGGGCGATTATGCTGCCCTCCGCAGCCATCTCGAGGCGCTCGGGGCCTATGCCGACGCCCTGAAGGACGACGGCGCCGCGCTCTATGAGACCCTGCGATCCTATATCGACTGATTTAGAAAAGCTTTGATTAAAAACTTAGGGAAGCTCTGATTCAATCAGCAAGAGCGGATGGCGAGAGAGTTTTTTGGCAAGGCGAGGTATGGAAAACGCAGGAATACTTTGTGTATTTCAAGTTTTTCATACCGATGGATTGACGAAAAAGATCCGGCATCCGCCGCAGATGATTGATTCAGAGCTTCCCAAGGTAATGAAATCGCAAAAGGCGTATCGTGCGCCGGAAAGCAGAGGCATCCATGAAAGAATATACCAAAGAGCCGAGAAAGCCGAGCGAGGCCGCGCAGGAATCGCTGCCTGAGGATATGATCGAGGGCCGCAACGCCGTCACCGAGGCGCTGCGCAGCGGCCGCACCATCAACAAGGTATTTCTGGCCGACGGCGACACGGACCGTGCGCTTGGCCGCCTTGCCGCCATGGCAAAGGAGAGCGGCGCCGTCGTCGTGCGCGTCGACCGCCGCAAGCTCAACGACATGAGCCCCACGGGCGCGCATCAGGGCATTATGGCTGCCGTCGCCGCCCATGACTATGCCACGGTCGACGATATGCTGAACGCCGCGCAGGAAAAGGGCGAGGCGCCCCTGCTCGTCATCTGCGACGAGCTGTCCGACCCGCACAACCTCGGCGCGATCATCCGCACGGCAGAATGCGCAGGCGCGCACGGCGTCATCATCCCCCGCCGCCGCAGCGTCGGCCTGACGGCCGTCGTCGGCAAGGCCTCGGCCGGTGCGCTCGAATATATGCCCGTGGCCCGCGTTGCAAACCTCGTTTCCACCATCCGCGACCTGAAGGCCCGCGGCATCTGGGTGTTCGGCACGGCAGCCGACGGCGACACGACCCTCACCGGCGCGGACCTGCGCGGTCCGGCCGCCATCGTCATCGGCAACGAGGGCAGCGGCATGAGCCGCCTTGTCGCAGAGAGCTGCGATCTTAAGGTCAGTATTCCCCTGAAGGGCCACATTTCATCCCTGAATGCCTCGACGGCCGCCGCCGTGCTGCTGTATGAGGCCGTTCGCCAGAGAGGATAATCCATGAACCACCGTCAGCCGGAACAACTGAATAATGCGCAGTTCCCGGCTGAGTCAGAGCCGGAATATACGCTCGAGGAGATCATGGCCGAATTCGGTGCGCCGCAGGAGGCGGAGCCGATCCCGGAGCCGGTGCCCGAGCCGGAGCCGATCCCGGAGCCGATCCCGGAACCGGAACCGGTGCAGCCGGAGCCGCAGCAGACTTCTCCGCCGGAACCGCAGCCGGAGCGCGTGCACGTGTTCCGCCCCGTACCGGACCGGCGTCCGCCGCGGCCGGAGCGCAGCGCTCCCGCGCCGAAGACGAAGGCAAAAAAGCGGCCCGTGCAGATCGTTGAGCGGCCGAAGCCGGAGCCGGAGCCGCCCACGCCGCAGCAGGCCCTGCAGCTGTGCAGCGCCGGGCTCGGCGGGCGGCGCGCCCGCCTGACGGTCAGCGGACTTCTGATGCTGGTGCAGCTTCTGCTCGTGTGCTACGGGCAGTTCTCGCTGCAGTTTTTGCCGTTTCTGAGCGGGAAGCTGCAGCTGCTGCTCCCGGCGGCGCTGCTGGGCCTGCAGATGCTGCTGTCGGCCGACGCCCTGTGGCAGGGCGTGCGCGATCTCGTGCACCCGAGCCTCTATACGCCGGGGGCCGTGCTGTGTGTGCTGGCGCTTTTGGACAGCGTGCAGCAGCTCTCCGCCGGAACGCCGGGCTACGCCGCCCCGGCAGCCCTTGTGCTGTTCGGCCTGCTCCACGCCCTGACGCGCGAGCGCGAGGGCCTGACCCGCACGCTGCGGGCCGTCTGCGGCTTTGACCGGCCGCTCGGCGTGCGCCATGTGCCGCAGCTCCTGCCAAACGAGGACGGCCTGCGCTGCGCGTCAGGCGACACCCGCTACTTTATGCGTCATCTCTCCGACCCGGACCCCGCCGCGCGCACCTTCCGGGTCTATACCCTCCTCGCCCTGCCCGGCACACTGCTCGCCGCGCTGGCCCTGTCGCGCCTTGGCTCGATGGGCTTTGTGCGCTGCTGGCTCATCCTGCTGCTCGGCGCGACGCCCTGCGCCGCCATGCTGTCGTTCGCGCGGCCGTTTTCCGCGCTGGCGCGGCGGCTGGCCTCGTTCGGCGCGGCCCTGTGCGGCTGGCATGGGGCCCGCGTCCTCGGCGGAAAGCACACCGTCATCCTCCGCGACGAGGATGTGTTCCCCGCGAACAACATCACCTCCAGCGGTATGAAGCTCTACGGCACGCTGCCCGCCGGGCAGGTGCTGTCCTACGCGCTTGCCGCGCTCGAGGCGGCGCAGGATCCCCTCGCCGCCCTGTTCGACCGGCTTCTGCAGGCCCAGTTCGGCCGCCGCTGCCGCGCGGACGCCTATCGCTGCTATGACGGCGGCGGCATCGGCGCGCAGATCGGGCAGGACGTCGTCCTTGTCGGCTCGCTGCCGTTCATGCGCAGCATGGGCGTGCACATGTCCGACGGCGCGCGTGTGCGGCAGGCCGTCTATGTGTCCGTCAACGGTGAGCTGGCCGGAATTTTTGCCGTGAAATACAAGCCGAGCGCCTCGACCCGCGCCGGGCTGCGCGCCCTGCTGGCCAATCCCGGCAACTCCGTCATCCTCGCCACGCGGGACTTCCTCATCACGCCGGAGCTGCTCGCGGCACGCTATGAGCTGGCCGTCGGCGGCATCGCCTTCCCCGTCTACTCCGAGCGGCTGCGCCTGTCTGAGGCCGTCGGCGGCGAGGCGGACGCGCAGGGCGCGCTCATCGCCAAGGAGACGTTCGGGGCCTTTGCCTCGGCCGTTGCCGCCGCGCAGACGCTGCGCAGCACAACGCGCTTCTCCACGGTCCTGAGCCTGCTGTCCGGCATTTTGGGGCTCTGCTTGTGCGCGCTGCTGCTCTACTGGGGCTCGGCGGCCGCCGTTTCGCCGTTCCACATTGTCGCGTTCCAGCTCATCTGGGCACTTGTGGCCGGTTTTCTGTCCGGTATTCTGCAAAGACTCTGAATTTTTGGCTTGTTTGCACAAAAGCAAGTAATATTATTCGTGCACTTTTCACAATTCTGTAATTATAATTGAAAAACGCTGGGAAATCGTGTATAATAAATTCAATTGTGGCACGGAATCGATATGCCGCCCGCAGCGGGAGGGCATCTTGGCCTCTGCGCTGTTTAGAAAGGAGTTTTCAACTATGTACACTGCGAAGGATATCCGCAACCTTGCTCTGCTGGGCCACGGCGGCGACGGCAAGTCCGCCCTGTGCGAGAGCATGCTTTATGTGACCAAAGCGATCACCCGTCTCGGCAAGCGCGCCGACGGCACGACCGTTTCTGACTTTGATGACGAAGAGAAGAAGAGACAGTACTCCATCAAGACGTCTGTCATCCCCGTCGAATTCGGCGGCTGCAAGCTCAACGTACTGGACAACCCCGGCTACTTTGACTTTGCTGCGGAGATCGTACAGTCCCTGCGCGTTGCGGATGCCGGCCTGATCTGCCTGACCGCGAAGTCCGGCATCGCCGTCGGCACCGAGAAGGGCTGGAAATCCCTGGCCGACGCCGGTCTGCCCGCAATGTTCTATGTTTCGAAGCTCGACGAGGAGCATGCGAACTTCTTCAATACGTTCGACTCCCTGCGCGATATCTTCGGCGCCTCCGTCATCCCCTTCACGTTCCCGATCCTGCACGGCGAAGAGGCCGTCGGCGTTGTCGATCTCGTCTCCAAGAAGGCCTACGACGTCTCCGGCAAGGAGATCGCTCTGCCCGCCGAGGCGGAAGAGAAGATCGAAGAGTACATGGCCGAGCTGAATGAGCAGGTCGCCGAGACCGACGAAGCCCTCATGGAGAAGTTCTTCATGGAGGAGCCGTTCACCGAAGAAGAGCTGCTCAAGGGCATCAAGGAAGGCATCCGTCAGCGCTCCGTCACGCCGGTCTTCTGCGGCTGCGCGATGAACGGCCTCGGCACCGCCGCCCTGCTGGACAACCTCGTCCGCTTTGCGCCGTCCCCGCTGGAGGGCAAGCCCGCCGTCCGCGTCGACGAGGAAGGCAAGGAGTCCGAGTTCCCGCTGAATCCCGACGGCCCCGCAACCGCGTTCGTGTTCAACACCGTCGCCGACCAGTACGGCAAGAACTCCTACTTCAAGGTCCTCTCCGGCAACATCGAAGACACCATGACCGTTGTTAACGCCCGCACCGGCGACAATGAAAAGCTCGGCAACACGTTCTTCCCGAAGGGCAAGGACAACGCCAAGACCGCGAAGGTCTGCTGCGGCGACATCGGCGTGTTCACGAAGCTCGCCTCCGTCCGCACCGGCGACACGCTCTGCCAGCCCGGCAAGCTCGTCACCATCAAGCCCATGACCTATGCAGAGCCCTGCTACCGCATGGCCATCTACGCCAAGACGAAGGGTCAGGAAGACAAGGTCGCCGCCGGTCTCGTCAAGCTGAACGAGGAAGACGCCTCCTTCACCTACGGCAACGATCCGGAGACGAAGGAAATGATCATCGCCGGTGTCTGCGACATCCACCTGAGCGTCATCATTGCCAAGCTCCTGAGCAAGTATAAGGTCGAGGCCGAGCTCCGCCCGGCGAAGATTGCCTACCGCGAGACCATCAAGAAAAAGGTCGAGATCCACGGCCGCCACAAGAAGCAGTCCGGCGGCCACGGCCAGTTCGGCGACGTTTACATCCGCTTCGAGCCGCAGAGCGAGTCCGAGGACATGATCTTCGCCGATGAGACCGTCGGCGGCTGCGTGCCGAAGAACTTCATCCCGTCCGTTGAAAAGGGCCTGCGCAACTGCGTCGGCAAGGGCGTTCTGGCCGGTTATCCGGTCGTGTTCCTGAAGTCCACGCTGTACTTCGGCTCCTATCACCCCGTTGACTCCTCCGATATGGCGTTCCAGACCGCTGCCGGCATCGCCTACAAGGAAGGCCTGCCCACCGCCGGTCCGACCCTGCTCGAGCCGATCGGCGAGCTGAAGGTCTTCATCCCGGACGCCAACATGGGCGATATCATCGGCGACCTCAACAAGCGCCGCGGCCGCGTGATGGGCATGAACCCCGATCCCGACAACCGCGGTTGGCAGATCGTCGAGGCCGAGGTACCCATGGGCGAAATGAGCAGCTACGCCATCGACCTGCGCTCCATGTCGCAGGGCCGCGGCTCCTACAGCCTCAAGTTCGTCCGCTACGAGGAGGTCCCGCAGATCAATCAGGCGAAGATCATCGAGGACGCCAAGAAGGCAGACGAGGAATAATCCAGAAATCACAATGGCCGGTGCGAGAATTCGCACCGGCCATTTATTATCGCTTCTTTTCACATTGCTGCAGCATGGCACGGAAGCCGCACTGCAGCAGCGGCAGGTCCTCGTGTGCCTCGTAATAGGCGTGCCCGGAATGCGGGAGCATCGTGACGACGGCCTGCGGGACATCCGCAAACTCCCGCGCGCTCCGCACGGAGACAAGCTCGTCCCGTTCCGAAAAATATGCCCGGCAGGGCACGGCGAGCTGCCGCACGAGCGGCCGCGTCCGGCGGATCTCGCCGAACAGCTCAAAAAAGCGCGGCGGCCAGCCGGCATAGTGCAGCACATTGCGGTCCCGCTCCACGCCATAGGCCGCAACCGCCGCCTGCCCCCACGGGTCCCTCGGCGTGCCGCCGTAGTTCAGCCACGCATTGCGCAGCGCGCGGGGACGGACGTGCACATGGAGCGGCACATTCAGCAGGAACAGGCCCTCAACCGGCGAACGCACGGCCTCCTGCACGGCAAACAGCGTCCCCATGGAATGCGCCGCGATCACGACCGTCTCATGCTGCGCGCGCAGCTCGGCAAATGCCTGCCGGGTCTGCTCCCGCCAGACCGCCATGGAGGCCGCAGAGAAATCCCGCGCACCGCCGCCATGCCCCTGCAGGAGCAGATTGCAGAAGGACCAGTCCTGCGGCACGAGCGGCAGGAAGGGGGCAAACTGCGCGGGCGACCCGAGAATGCCGTGCACGAACAGCACCGCGCAGGCTGCGCCAGGCAGAAGGCGCTTTTCCGTCTCGCGTATCATGACTGCTCCTCCGTTCAAGTTCATTTTCGCTCAGGCTTGTTCTCTATTCGCTCAGCAAGCTCGTCGAACGTGACAAATCGATAGCCGAGTGTGCGGAGCAGACTGATGATAGCCTCGACTCTCCGACGATAGGTCAGCAGGCCGTGGTGGAAATAATAGCGGTCATAGAGCTTCAGATCCTCCAGCTCCGGCTGGCGCTGCCGTGAAAGCTCAAACGGATGCAGGTAGAACACATAGAAATCATTTTCGCGCAGATAGCTGCGCAGGAGCGGCAGGACAAAGCTCCAGTTGCCCAGGCGCACATAACCGCCGCCGGAGATCGGATAATTCTGCCCGAGCAAACGCTGGCACGACAGGCTGAACTCGTAAAAATCGCCCTTGCGGAAGATGCCGGGGCGCAGCTCGCGGTAGCTCGTCATGTCCAGATGCTTCACATGGCGCGCGGCCGGGAAGTCCATCCGGCTCGAATCGTAGCGGAAGCCAAGCTGCCGCACAATATCGAGCTTTTCCTCGTCCAGTCCGAAGCACGGCGCGCGATAGCCGCTGACCTGCGTATGAAAGGCCGTCTCAAGCTGCTGCTTGCCCGCGAGCGTCGCGCGGCGGAAGTGCTCGTCGTCCATGCCGCACGGCGGCACATGCTCCAGCCCGTGCAGCGCGAGGCGGTGGCCCCGGTCAACATAGCGCTGCACCCGTTCCCGCTCGCGCAGAGCCGTCCGGCAGACGGCAAACATCGTCGCGCGAATTTGATATTGTTCCAGCAGGCGGATATAGATATCCAGCCCGTCCAGCATGTGCCGCCTCACCCGCTGCCCGGACTTTGCCACGCACTCCGTGTCGGCAAAATCCTCGACATCGATCGTGAAAACGGCGTATTTCTCTCTCTTCATTTCCCTGCTCGCAGTATTCCGGATTGGCAGGCGTTGCCCGCCGGGAGTCTCTATTGTAATGCATGTGCGGGTGGAAGTCAACCGGCAGGACCACAGGCCGCACGAAAAGCAGACGAACCCGGCAGAAATCCCGCCGGGTTCGTCTGAAATGTGTGATTTGATCGTTTCTGCGCGAAAATAATCGATTTTTGGGATCGTCCGCACCGAACTTGGGAAATATTATTTCCCCGCCCGTCTGTTTCGACAGATTATCCTGCCGGAATATGATACCTTTAATCGCGGGATGCACGCGGCGCGAGCGCGACCGCCACAGCCGTCATGTCATCCTCTGCCGGAAGGCCTGCGATGAGCAGCGCAGCAAGCTCCCGCGGCGAATCTCCCGCAAAGCCCGCCACGGCGCTCTCTGCATCTCCCGCGCCATCGCTGACCAGAACGAGCATCTCTCCTCCCCGAAGGGACAGCCGGTACCGCTCCGGCGCGTGATCTCCTCCCACCCCCACGCCCGGCGGAAGCGAGGCTGTCCCCAGTTTTTTGACCGTATCCCCGCAGCGCAGGTACGACGGCGCTGCGCCCCACTTCAGCAGCTCCGCCTCCCCGCTGGTCAGATCGATGTGCAGCAGGTCCACGGTGGAAAAGCAGCCGTCCCCGCGCAGCAGGTAGGTCCCGTTCAGGATGCGCAGCGCATCGAGCGGCGCAACACCTGCGCGCAGCAGGTCACCGAGCAGATGCACGCAGTCCGCGCTCAGTCCGGCGGCAGGCTCCCCCGTGCCCATGCCGTCGCACAGCAGCACATAGTAATCGTTCCGCGGGCCGGGGAAACAGGCGCCCCGGTCGCCGTTCGCGGCGGCCCCGTGCCGCCCGGCCGTGCAGATGCCCGTCACGGCGCGGTAGCGCGGTGCATCGGGCTGCGGCGCGCCAAGCTCGGCCTGCATCCGGCGCAGATATTCCGCCACGCAGCCGAATTCCTCAGACAGCAGTGCGCGGCTCTCCTGCAGCTGCACGCGGTAGCGGCGGCGGTAGAGCATGCTCTCCAGCTCCTGATCGAGCGCCGCAAGGAAGCCGTCAAAATGGCAGCAGCCCTCGCGGAACTCCGCCGGAAAGTCCGCAGCCTCCGCCTTGCCGCGCTGCAGCAGCCGCCCGGCCGCCTGCTCGAGCGCGTCATAGGTCTGGCGGGCATTGTGCTGCCAGCAGCGGTGGAAGCGCGCACAGCAGCGGCAGATGCGCTCCGCCGCCCCGTCATAGACGCTGTCCGCCTCGCTCTGGCCTCGCTCCTGCACCGGGAGCTGAGCCTGCAGCAGCTCGAGCACCTGCGCCGCATCCCCCATGCGGCGCGCGGCCAGCTCCTCCGCCGCGGCGGGGCCGGAGGCCCGGAGCGCACCGGTCCGCCGCAGCCACAGTCCGAGCGGTATGCCGATGCCGACGGCGGCAAATGCGGCGGGCGTCCCCACACCGCCCAGCCACAGAACGCCGCAGCACAGCGCGCCGCCGAGCAGCGCACGGGCAAGATCGCTGCGCACGACCCGCGCCGTCACGGCAGGCAGCAGCAGAGCCGCCGTCACGCTCCAGCCGAGATTTCCCGTCAGGCCGAGCGCCGCAGCGGCAGCGCACACGGCCGACAGCTCCGGCGCGCCGTAGACCATGGCGCAGCCCCCGATGAGCCCCGGATCGACGGGCAGACCGAGCGCCGTCAGGCCGCTCAGCCCGCTCAACAGCGCCGCAAAATACAGCGGCCGCCCCCGCTCTCCCGCTCCGGTCCCGCAGCGCAGGACGGCCGTTCCCACACCGGCCGCCGCGCTGACCGTGAGCCACTGCAGGGCGGGCCGCCACCCGCCGTTCCCGCCGAAGACCTGCAGGCTGCCGAGCACAAGGGCCGTTCCGGCCGCCATGGCAGGCAGAAACCACCGCGTCGCCGGGAGCGTCGTGCCCTGAAACACCACGATCGCCGCCAGCAGCAGGGCCGTCAGCGCGATGCGCTCGGCCGCCATGGCAGGCTCGCACAGCAGGGCATAGCCCGCCGCCGCGCCGAGCGCCGCCGACAGAGACCGCCTCCCAAATGGCAGCGAGGCCGTCAGGCAGGCCCCGAGCGGCAGGGCCAGCCCGCCGATCTGCGCCCCGGCCGTCAGGAAGCCGCTCCCGAGCAGCAGCAGGCACTCCCCGAGCCCGTGCAGCCGGACGGACGCACGCGGCAGCCGCTGTTTCGCCAGAAGCTGCTGAGAACCGGACTTTTTCATGAGCTCCTCCCCTCTCCGGTGCGCGGAGAAGGCCGAGCCGCCGCGCTGCCGAACGATTTGTCCCGATTTTAGCACACAGGGCGCAAGAGTTTTGTCGGGAAATCGGAGCGGAAATTTTTCCGGGAAAAACTTGTGCAGCTTCCGGAAACCGTGTATAATATTGCCATTGAGGTGATAAATATGGGTAAGGAACTGGAATTCAAGCTGGCCGCTGCAAACGACGCCGTTCTGGACTGTCTGCTGGGCGACCCCGAAACGGCCGCGCGGATGGAGGGCCCCGTTGTGTGCACGCCGATGGAAACGACCTATTTTGACACGGAGACGAATGCGTTCCGCACAAATCACTGGACGCTCCGCCGCCGTCAGGAGGGCAGCCGCAGCGTCGTCTGCGTCAAGACGCCCCAGCCGGAGCCGTTCGCCCGCGGTGAATGGGAGGTCGAGGCCCGGGCGGTGGACGACGCCGCCATCGAATGGCTGCTGGACTTCGGCGCGCCGCGGCAGCTGCTGCAGCTCTACGGCGAAGCGCCGCTGCGCCCCGTGTGCGGCGCGCGGTTCCTGCGCCGCAGCGTCATGCTCCGTCTGGCAGACGGCAGCCGCGCCGAGCTGGCGTGCGACTGCGGCGTGCTGCACGGCAAAACAGAGGAGCTTCCATTTGCCGAGGTCGAGCTGGAGAGCAAGGAGGGCGCGCCGGACGCCGCAAAGGCCCTTGCCGGCCGGCTGGCGAAGCAGTATAACCTGCGCTGGGAGCCGCTGAGCAAATTTGCCCGTGCCAATGCGCTGAAATGACAAAAATGCCGGGAGCTTTCGCTCCCGGTCAGCTTGTCGAAAGAATCCCTTCGGGATTTTTCGCCAACCTGCCTTCAAAATTGCAAATGAAATTTTTGTAGAATTATTTTGCAATTTTGCCGCTGCGGCGGGTTATTGAACGCGAAAGGGAACCCTGACGGTTCCCTTGTATTATAGAGTAGTAGTTTTTATAGCCCCTATCCAAGGGCTGTG
>ERZ773260.688-NODE-688-length-48376-cov-11.873492_pt1 | contig 48376 bp, 40 predicted proteins | sample MGYA00511387_ERZ773260 | MGnify/ENA primary metagenome ERZ773260 (study PRJEB29015, sample SAMEA2737745) | human gut metagenome | biome: human gut; feature: human-associated habitat; material: faeces | place: China | collected 2012 ...
GAATAGCAAAATCAAGAAATTCAGCTATTCTTTCATTGGCGGAAAGGGCTATTCTCCCCCCCTCCGGGGGAGAATAGCTTTTTGTCTACAGTCTGTAGCGTAATTTTTTCTTTTCATTAGGAAAATACAGGAAAATATAGGAAAACGTATCTTGTTTTTGTCCTTCTATTCCCGTATCATAAGGTTAATCGCGATTGACTTTGAAAAAAAGGAGGAAAACTATGGCGTTTGAAAAACTTTATTCGGTGGAAGAAATTGCCGAAATGACATCTGTAACAACTCGAACGATTCGCAACTATCTTCGCAACGGCATTTTAACAGGCACAAAAATCGGAGGCCAGTGGCGCTTTCGCCAAGAGGATGTGATGAATATGCTAAATCAGGAAAATATGTCTTCGGATGTTCGTGAAACCAGCAAACGTATCGTCAAAGACTTTCTCAATGAACAATATACCCCTTTTTCAGAATCCGTTTCCGTCTGCACAGTTGCGGATGTCTCCTGCTCTAAAGCACACGCAAAAAAGATGGGCAAGACGCTTTGCGATCTTTGGAACCAGGCCAATATACAGGGAAGTAATTTTCGGTATGATTATCTAGAGGAATCACAAACCGCTCGTTTTACCTTCATTGCGCCCTTGACGCTCACAGAAAAGGCTCTTTCCGTTCTGCATCAGGAACTATAATTTTGCATAGCAAAGGAGCGCTGTCGGGCAATCTGCCCCCAGCGCTCCTTCGTTATCTTGACATTTGGGTTCTTCCCTCGCGGCTTACAGCGTTATCAGCTCCGCCAACCCCGCATCATCCGCGCAGCCAATCTCCCTCAGCATATGCGACGCATACCGATCAGACGCGGTATGATTGATAAAACGGAACGCCGCGGCCATCACATCCGCAAGCGCCGTCCGCTCCGCGTGATTCGCCATCGTGCAGACGCAAAGCACGCGCAGCACCGCATACACCGCGCAAACCGCGACAAATTCATCCAGAAGCCCTTCGTCGCGATCCTGAAACGGGAATTGCTCAAAAAACATGTGGTTGACCAGCGCATGCTCAAAGAAAATCGGCCAATCCGGCGCGATCTCGTCCAGATGACCGGCCGCGCGCGCATATCGTTCCTCGCGCCCGTCCGCGCCGCCGAGCAGCGCCAGCGCCGCCTCGCCATGCGAACGGATGCTGCCGCTCCGCTCGTCAACCTGCCGGAGCATGTCGCAGGCCGCCTCCAGCGCGCGCCCCCGATCCGGCTGATCCGGCAGCGGATACGCCGCCAGCGACGCGCCCGCAAGCAGCGCCTCGACGCGCGCCTCGTCCTTCCGCTTGAGCGCCGCATCCATCCGCCTGAGCGCCTCGCCGAGCGTCATCAGCCTTTGCGGCAGCGTGAACGCCCGCCGCTGCATGATCTCGATGAAATACAGCCGAATCTGCTGCGCCTTGCCGACGGTTTCAAAGAAGAACGCCCGCTCTGCGGCCTTCGGCGGATTCAGCTCCAAATCGGCGCGCACAAACCGAATCGGCTCTTTCTGCCCCATCATCAGCTCGATCACGGCCTCGCAGCTATTCGCACAGGAGCACTCGTTTCCGTCCTCCACGCGAATCCCGCGCGGATAGAGCCGGCAGATGGCCGGCAGCGCGTCCGCGCCCAGCATCGCGTGCACCGAACAGCGTCCGTCCGGCAGATGCAGCGGGCAGTCGCCCGCCCACGTCGGCGCAATCTGCGCGTAGGCCTCCGGCGTGGGATGCAGCGAAACGCGGACGGCGTTATCCAGCCGCTCCCGCATGGCCGGGCCGCACGACACGCTCAGCAGGCGGAAATAATCGTCGGTGGAGATCGAAACCGGCCAGCCCTTGCAGCAGGGATGGCGGCATTCGCCCATTTTGCAGGCGAATTTCGGAAAATAATCCGGCACAAGATAGCTTTCTTTCATGGCCTTTTCGCGCTTACCAGCCCAGTCTGCGGTAATAATTCAGGAAATTGTTGCCCGCGATATCGGCCAGCGCTTCCTCGCTGTACCCGCGGCGGCGCAGCTCGTCGAGGATCTTCGGCACATCGGCCGGGCTCTTGCAGTCCACCGGCGTGGTTTCAATGCCGTCGAAATCGCTGCCGAAGCCGACGTTCTTCTCCGCGCCGAGCTGGCACATGTAATCAATGTGGTCGCAGATCGTGGAAACGCTCGCCTTTCCATCCGGCGACAGGAAGGACGGATAGAAATTCACGCCGATCCAGCCGCCGCGCTTCACCATCGCGCGAATCTGCTCGTCGGTCAGGTTGCGGAAGTGGCTGCACAGCGCCATCGCGCAGGAATGGGAGGCCATCGGCGGCTGGCTGTGCTTGTCGATCAAATCCCAGAAGCCCGCTTCGTTCAGGTGGCTCGTATCCGCCGCCATTTTAAGCTCTGCCATCGCGCGCAGAATCTCCCAGCCGACCGGCTTGATGCCCTCTTTGGAGCCGCTCTTCGCGGAATGGCCGATCTCGTTTTCGTTGTTCCACGTCAGCGCAGCCATGCGCACGCCGTAGCCGTAAAACTCGTGCACCCGCTCGACCTTGCCCTCGAAGATTTCGCCGCCCTCGACGCTCAGCAAAATCTTCACCTTGCCGTCCTCCGCCTCCAGCGGCGAATCCACGCGCGTCCAGCCCTCGGTATCGCGCAGGTGCTCAAAGGCGCGGTATTCGGCCATCGCCTTGTCATACGGGTGCCCCGCCATGCCCGCGTTGCCCGCGTACAGCGTGCAGGTTTGCAGGCTCATGCCGCCTTTTTTCATGGCCTCCATCGTCACGCAGGGCGTTTTCTGCGGCTGGAGCGCGCGCATATACAGGGTATCGCAATGCGTATCGCAAATCATCATGGTGCTTCATCCTCCCGTTTTGCAAGTTAGTCTTGTTTGACCATCGGTTTAATCGGATTATGGCATGAGGATATCACAATTCTGCATGAAATGCAAGATACAAATGAAGGGGATCGCCGCGTTTTCTTTCGCCGGGCAATCCCCTTTTATGTCGTTTTGTGCGTCCGAATATCGCGCGGCGGTCTCGCCCGATCCATTTACCGGATCACGGCTTCCACGCGATGCCTGCACGGCGCGGCGTCCGCCGGAATCACGCAGCCGTCGATCGGCTTGCCGTCCACGGTGAGCTGAATCTCGCCCTTTTCGTCCCCCGCTTGGTTGAGGATGTGCACCTCGTATTCGCTGCCGCGGAATTTGCGCGTCACGGTCAGCTCCCCGAGCTCCTTGGGCAGGCACGGGTCGATCTTCAAGCCGTCGTAATCCGGCTTAACGCCCAGAATCCCCTGCGACGCGGCGTAGAAGCTCCACGCCGCCGTGCCGGTCAGCCAGCTGTTCTTCGCCTCGCCGAAACGCGGCGCATAAGGCCCCGCGACCATCTGGCTGTATACATACGGCTCGGTGTGGTGCAGCTTCTGATCCTCGATATAGGCCGGGCAGGTGCGGCGGTAGACGTCGTAGGCGCGGCCGCCGTGGCCGAGCGCCGCCTCCGCCAGCGCAATCCACGGGTTGTTGTGGCAGAAGATCCCGCCGTTCTCCTTATATCCCGGCGGATAGGAGCTGATTTCCCCCAGCTCGACGTGATAGCGCGTGTACGGCGGCGTGAGAATCGCTACGCCGTGCTCGCTGAGCAGCTTTTCGCGGACGGAATCCAGCGCGCGCTGCGCCAGCCCTTCCTTCACGCCTACGCCAGCCATGACCAGGAAGCCCTGCGGCTCGATGTAAATCTGCCCCTCGTCGCACTCGTGCGAGCCGACCTTGTGGCCAAACGCATCATACGCGCGCAGGAACCACGCGCCGTCCCATCCGTGCTCGAGCACGGCCTTTTCCATCGCGGCCTTGTGCCCCGCGACGGCTTCCGCCTCCTCGTTCCAGCCGAAGCGGCGGCAAAGCTCGGCGTAATCCGGGCATACGCCGACAAACATGCCCGCGATAAAGAGCGATTCCGCCACGCCGGATTCAAAATTCGCCGTCGTCTGGAAGCTCTCGCCCGGCGTCTTGGAGAAGCAGTTGAGGTTGAGGCAGTCGTTCCAGTCCGCGCGGCCGATCAGCGGCAGGCCGTGCGGGCCGAGGTGATCCACCGTATAATGGAAGCTGCGGCGCAGGTGCTCCATCAGCGGCTCGGCCTTGCTCTCATCGTTGTCAAACGGCACCTTCTCCGAGAGAATCCCGATATCGCCCGTCTCCTTGACGTAGGCCGCCACGCCGAAAATCAGCCAGAGCGGATCGTCGTTGAAGCCGGAACCCACGTCGAAATTGCCGCGCTTGGTCAGCGGCTGATACTGATGATAGGCGCTGCCATCCGGGAACTGCGTCGCCGCGATATCCAGAATCCGCTCGCGGGCGCGCGCGGGAATCAGGTGCACAAAGCCGAGCAGATCCTGCGTGGAATCGCGGAAGCCCATGCCGCGGCCGATGCCGGATTCATAATAGCTGGCCGAGCGCGACATGTTGAAGGTCACCATGCACTGATACTGGTTCCAAAGGTTGACCATGCGGTTGAGCCGCGCCTCGCCGCTGTCCACCCGGTAGATGGAGAGCAGCTCGTCCCAGTATTTCGCCAGCGCGTCAAACGCCGCGTCAAACTGCGCTTCGCTTTCAAACGCTTTCAGCAGCGTATAGGCGGGCGCTTTGTTGACGACGTTCGGCGCGGAAAACTTTTCCGCCTCCGGGTTTTCGCAATAGCCCAGCACAAAGATGAAGCTCGCGCGCTCGCCCGGTTTCAGCGCGACGCGCAGATGGTGGCTGCCGACAGGCGCCCAGCCGCTGGCGACGCTGTTGCCGCTTCTGTTTTCAAACACGGCGCGCGGCTCGCCAAAGCCGTTGTACGCGCCGAGGAAGCGCTCGCGGTCGGTATCGAAGCCGTCCACCGGCGCGTTGACCGCGTACACGGCAAAATGGTTGCGGCGCTCGCGGTATTCCGTCTTGTGATAGATCGCGCTGCCCTCGATCTCGACCTCGCCGGTGGAGAAGTTGCGCTGGAAGTTGGTCGCGTCGTCCTGCGCGTTCCACAGGCAGAACTCGACGAAGCTGAACAGCGAAACCTCCTTCGCCGCGTCGGAGCGGTTGGTCAGCTCAACCTTGGTGACCAGCGCGTTCACACCGCGCGGCACCATCGCGGTTTCCACCGCCTCAAGGCCGTTCTTTTCGCCCGTGATGCGGGTATAGCCGAGGCCGTGGCGGCACTCGTAGCGATCCAGCGGCGTTTTGACCGGCATGAACCCCGGCGTCCAGACCACGCCGCCGTCGTTGATGTAGAAATACTGCCCGCCCGCGTCGGTCGGCACATTGTTGTAGCGGTAGCGGGTCAGGCGCAGCATGCGCGCGTCCTTGTAGAAGCTGTAGCCGCCGCTCGTGTTGCTCATCAGGGTGAAGAACGCTTCGCTGCCCAGATAGTTGATCCAGGGCGACGGCGTTTGCGGCTCGGTGATGACGTATTCCCGCGCCGCGTCGTCAAAATAGCCGTACTGCATGAGGTTTCCTCCTTTTTTATGGATGCATCGAAACAGCGTGAGTTCCGTCGATGCGAAATCGGTTTCGTAGTATTTCATTTCTTTCCGATGGATTCTATGACAACTATATCCCATTTATGCCGAAAAATCAAGTATTTTCAGTGATTTTTCGTCTTTTGATTTTTGAGTCGCTTTCGGCGCGCCCGCCTTTTTTGAAAACGAATTCGCTTTCTTCCTATATATCTCCTTGTGAAAACGTCAACGGATTTGAGCATTTTGACCATTCAAGCCGCTTGCTTTCGGAAAATTTTTCTATTTTTCGAAAAAAGTGCTTGCAATTTTGGAAGACCCGTCGTATAATGAAATCACGAAAACGATTTAGAACATTTCGAATCCGCCAAATTCAACAAACAGGAGAATGGAAATATGGCCGTAACAATCAAAGAGCTGTCCGCTCGGTGCGGCCTGTCCGTCTCGACCGTCAGTAAAGCCTTAAACGATTATCCTGACGTCAGCGAGGAAACCCGCCAGCAGGTTCGCGCCGTGGCCGACGAGATGGGCTACCGCCCCAACGCCATCGCGCGGAGCCTCAAGATCGGGCGCACGTTCAACCTCGGCGTGCTCTATTCGGACGACACCGAGAGCGGCTTCACCCACAGCTATTTCTCCCCCGTGCTGCAATCCTTCAAGCAGGAGGCCGAGCGCCGGGGCTACGATATCACCTTCATCACCCACAACATGGGGCACTCCAAGATGACTTACCTCGAGCATTGCCGCTATCGCAATGTGGACGGCGTTTGCATCGTCTGTTCCCACTTCGACGACGGCGAGGTGCTCCAGCTCGTCTCCAGCTCGCTTCCGCTGGTCACCATCGACCACGTTTTCAACAACAGGGCGTGCATCCAATCCGAAAACAGGCAGGGCGTCGAGGCGCTCACCCGGCACGTTCTCTCGATGGGGCACAAGAAAATCGCGTTCGTCTACGGCGCGGAGGACACGGTCAGCGACATCCGCCTGACCACCTTCCTGCGGACGATGAACGAGGCGGGGCTCTCCGTTCCGGATGATTACCTCGTCGCCTCTCCGTATCACGATCCCGCCTCCACGAGAGAGGCGACGGCGCAGCTCCTTGCACTGGCGGATCGTCCGACCTGCATCCTGATGCCGGATGACTACTCCGCGCTGGGCGGCATGGACGCCATTCGCGCCGCGGGTCTGAGGATTCCGGAGGATATTTCCATCACCGGATACGACGGCGTGGCCATGATTCAGATGTGCCAGCCGCAGCTCACCACCGTGGAGCAGGACGTCTCCCGGATCGGCCGCGAGGCCGCGCGCAAGCTCGTTCACCTGATTGAGCAGCCGCGCACCACACTGCCGGAAATCATCTCCGTCCCCTGCCGCCTGATCGTCGGCAAAACCGTCGCAAAATTGGGTTAACACGCGATTCCCCCTCCGCAGGAACGAGGGTGAACAATAAAAAGGAGGTTCTTACCATGAGGAAACATTTGTCTAAGGCTTTGGCTCTTACGCTTGCGATGAGCTCTCTGGCCAGCGTCTCTCTCGCCGAAGGCAGCGTGCTGAACGTCTGGTGCTGGAACGACGAATTCCAGTCCCGCTTCAACGCCTATTATCCGGAAGTCAAGGAAGTCGCGGAAGACAAGTCCACCACGACCCTGAACGACGGCACGATCGTCAAGTGGACGATCAACCCGAACGCCGACAACAACTACCAGAACAAGCTGGACGAAGCGCTCCTCGCGCAGGAATCTGCCGCCGATGACGACAAGATCGACATGTTCCTCATCGAGGCCGACTACGCGCTCAAATATGTGGATTCTCCGTACACGCTGGATGTCCGCGCCGACATCGGCCTGACCGACGGCGATCTGGACGGCCAGTATAAGTACACGCAGGATATCGCGACGGCCGACGGCGTGCTCAAGGGCGTGACTTGGCAGGCGACTCCGGGTCTGTTCGCCTACCGCCGCTCCATCGCCAAGGATGTGCTCGGCACGGACGATCCCGCCGAGGTGCAGACCTACCTGAGCGATTGGGATAAGTTCAACGAGGTCGCCGCAAAGGCCGCCGAAAAGGGCTACAAGATGCTCTCCGGCTATGACGACAGCTACCGCACCTTCTCCAACAACGTTTCCGCTCCGTGGGTGGACGGCACGACCGTCAAGGTTGACGCGAACCTGATGAAGTGGGTCGAGCAGACCAAGGAATTCACCGACAAGGGCTACAACAACAAGTCCAAGCTCTGGGATAACACTTGGGCGGCCGATCAGGGTCCGGAAGGCAAGGTCTTCGGCTTCTTCTACTCCACTTGGGGCATCAACTTCACCCTGCTGGGCAACTCTCTGGCCGTTCCGGTCTCTGAGGGCGGCAAGGAAGAAGTCGGCAACGGCATCTTCGGCGATTACGCGGTTTGCGAAGGCCCGCAGTCCTATTACTGGGGCGGCACCTGGATGTGCGCCGCGGCCGGCACGGATAACGCTGAGACCATCAAGAACGTCATGCTGAAGCTGACCTGCGACAAGGCCATCGACAAGCAGATCACCCTCGACACGCAGGATTACACCAACAACATCGAAGCCATGAACGAAATCGCGGGCAGCGATTATCAGTCCGCGTTCCTCGGCGGTCAGAACCACATCGCGCTGTTCGCCAAGTCCGCTGAGAAGATCGACATGAGCAACGCCGGCCCGTATGATCAGGGCTGCAACGAGCAGATGCAGAATGCGTTCCGCGACTACTTCGACGGCACCATCGACATCGACGCCGCGAAGAAGAACTTCGAGACCGCGATCATGGAGCTCTATCCGGAGCTGACCGAGGTTGTCTGGCCGGAATAATCCCCGGAATCATCCAACCCATACAGCCAATGGGGCGGGCGCTCTGCCCGTCCCATTTTCTTATCCCTTAACCGCTCTTATCCCCTTTATCGCGTGGCGATAAAGTCCCTCGTCTATAATCTAAAAAAAGAAAGGTGATTCGCATGCAAGCGCCCGCAAAAGGAACCAAGCGCCGCTCAATCAGCTACGCGAAATGGGGCTATATTTTCATCGCGCCGTTCTTCATCGCCTTTGCGATTTTCCAGCTGATTCCGCTCGCTTCGACCATCTATTACAGCTTCTTTGAGTATTATCGCAGCGGCTTGAAGGTTATCGGCCCCAACTTTACGGGCCTTAGCAACTACGTCAAACTGCTCAGTCTGGATCTGCCCAAGTATCTGGGCAACACCCTGCTCCTCTGGATTCTCGGCTTCGTGCCGCAGATCATCGTTTCGCTGCTGCTGGCCGTCTGGTTTACGGATAACCGCCTGCGCATCCGCTGCCAGCCGTTCTTCAAAACCGTGATCTACATGCCCAACCTGATTATGGCCTCCGCGTTCGCCATGCTCTTCTTCGCCCTCTTCTCGGATAACGGCCCGGTCAACGCCGCGCTGGTTTCCGCGGGCATCCTCAAGGAGCCGTTCCGTTTCCTCTCCAGCATTGCGGGCACGCGCGGTCTGGTCGCGCTGATGAACTTCCTGATGTGGTTCGGCAACACGACCATCCTGCTGATGGCCGCCGTCATGGGCATCGACCTGAGCCTGTTCGAAGCGGCGGAGATCGACGGCTGCACGCCCAGCCAGATCTTCTGGAAGATTACCATGCCGCTCATCCGCCCCATTCTGGTCTACGTGATGATTACCTCGCTGATCGGCGGCCTCCAGATGTTTGACGTGCCGCAGATTTTGACCAACGGCAAGGGCAACCCGGATCGCTGCGCGACGACCATGATTATGTACCTCAACAACCACATGTTCAGCAAGAACTACGGCATGGCCGGCGCGGTTTCCGTCATCCTGTTCATCATCTGCGCCGTTCTGTGCGTCGTGATTTATCGCTCGACCAATGAAGACGAGGGGAGGAAAAAGAAATGACTACGCAAGCCGTAAGGGATAAGGGCGCCGAGCAGAGCAGGCACGAGCTGCTGACGCGCCGCATCGTGAGCTATCTGGTGCTGGCGATTCTCTGCTTCCTCTGCCTGTTCTTCTTCTATGTGCTCCTCATCAACGCCACGCGCAACCATTACCAGATTCAGCGCGGCTTCTCCTTCCTGCCCGGCAAGTCGTTCACGACGAACCTGAAAAACGTGCTGGCGGACGCGAACATCCCGATTCTTTCGGGCATCAAGAACAGCCTGCTCGTCGCCGCCCTCTCCGCGGTGCTCTCGATCTACTTCTCCGCGCTGACGGCCTACGGCGTGCACGCCTACGACTTCAAGCTCAAGAAGATCGCTTCCGCGTTCATCATCCTCATTATGACGATGCCGACGCAGGTTTCCGCGCTGGGCTTCCTCCGCCTGATGACGAACATGAAGCTCACCGACACGCTGATTCCGCTGTTCCTGCCGAGCATCGCCGCGCCGACGGTGTATTACTTCATGGTTTCCTACATGAAGAGCAACCTGCCGATGGAAATTGTGGAGGCCGCGCGCATCGACGGCTCCGGCGAATTCCACACCTTCAACTACGTCGTTCTGCCGATTATGAAACCGGCGCTCGCCGTGCAGGCGATTTTCACCTTCGTCGCCTCGTGGAATAACTACTTCGTCCCCGCCCTGATCCTGACCAGCAACAAGAAAAAGACCCTCCCGATTTTGATCGCCCAGCTTCGCAGCGCGGACTTCCTCAAATTCGATATGGGTCAGGTGTACATGCTGATCGCCATCGCGATCATGCCGGTCATCATCATCTACCTGTTCCTGAGCAAGTTCATCGTCGCGGGCGTCGCCCTCGGCGGCGTGAAGGGCTGACCTTCTCGCCCTCTGCCTTCCTCTTTTTCGAGGGCGGTTCAGACCGTAGACAAAAAGCTATTCTCCCCCCTTCGGGGGGAGAATAGCCCTTTCCGCAAATGAAAGAATAGCGGAATTTCTTGATTTTGCTGTCCAAGACAAGTTTGCTTATGTGGGCAAGCTGCGCCTCCCTCTTTTTCGAGGGAGGCTTTTTCATTGCCGGTTTGAACGGCTGCACGACGGTTCTCTCTGCATCTCCGCTTACATGCATCCCTCTTGGGGGAAAGCGTCATTCCGCATCGTAGCTGTACACATGCGTTCCTGTCGTCTGCGAGGTCACGCCATTGATAAATGCGTCGGCGTTCCAGTGCGCGCCCGCTTCATCGACATATTCAAACATGAGGGTTACAAAGGGAATTCTCCTCCAATGGCCGTTCGCTTCCCCGTAATCGTAAGACGTATTCATATAGGTCAGCTCCATGCTCAGCGGACAGCCGTTCTTTTCCCGCAGCGCCAGCCGCGCGTTCCGCTCCGCCGCAGGCAGATCAATGGCTTCGCTTTCATTCTTAAACCCGCTGAGAAACAGCATATCCAGCAGCTCGTCGTCGTTCAGCCTTCGATACGGCGTGAGGATGAATTTGCCGCCATACGAGCCGAGAAACGAGTCGTCGTTCAAATCGACCGCCTTCAGCGTCTCCGGCACGTCCTCCCTCCGGATGATACCGCGTTGAATCAATCCTTTCAGCCGCGCACGGCGTTCTTCATTATCCCCCTCGCTTGTGCCCATAAAGGTGTGCCCGCGCACGCAGTTTCTTTCGCTCAGCGCGTCCGGGTCGAAGACCTCGCCCAGCTCGCGATACGCATCCAGAATCGCCAGCATTTCCTCGTCTGTCAGGCAGTTGCCCGGCAGGAGCAGCAGCACCCGCTCCCCGTCGTATTCCGCCGGGTCGAGCGCATACACGCCGACGCGGACGTTCTTTTTCGCCTCCAGCACGCTCGCGCCGTCGCCCGTCCGTTCCCCCGCCGCATAGGCCGCCATCAGCTTTTCCATGCGCTTGCGCTCGCCCGTCGTCAGGCGGCAGTTGCTCGTCAGATGCGCGCGGATATCGTCATACGACATCTCCCTCGTGTCGATCTCGGTATAGGCTTCCTCCAGCATCCAGCCGGTTTCCTCGACGACCACGCGGTGCATCGGCAGATAGCTGGTCTTTCTGCGCGCCTCCACCATCGGCGCATCCTCGATAACCCCTTCGCGCACCGCCAGCGCGCCCATCGGCAGACAAAGCAGCGCCATCAGCGCGATCAAACCCAGCTTTTTCATGCCCAAATCCTTCCTTTCTCCGTCCTTTTTCCGTCCTTTCGCTGTCCCTTTCATGCCTTTATGCTACCCGATTTCGCGTTTCCGTGTCGTCACAGGGATGTATCAAACCTGTAACAAACGCGCGTGCCTTTGCCGATTTCGCTCTCGATGCGAACGTCGCCGCGATGCAGCCGCGCGATCTTCCGGCAGAGCGACAGCCCCAGCCCCGCGCCGCCCGCGCCCCGTGTGCGCGCCTTGTCCGCCTTGTAAAACGGCTCGAACGCATGGGCAAGCTGTTCCTCCGTCATGCCGCATCCGCAGTCCGTCACGTCAAACCCATCGGGATGGAGCGTCACGCAGACCGGCGCTTCCCCGCCCGCGCGCTGAGCGTTCACCACCAGATTGCGCAGCAGCAGGATGGTCAGCTCGCGTTCGCCGACGAACGCCGCGCCCTCTCCCTCAAGCCGAACGCCGTCAAACACGCGCAGCGCCTCCTCGGCCATCGCCCGCGAATCAAACGTCGTCCATTCCGGCCGCTCGTGCCCGAGCCGCGTGAGCAGCAGCAGCCGCTCGTCCATCGTCGAGAGCCGCGCCGCCTCCCGCGCCATCATATCCAGCAGCTCGCTTTGCTGGCCTTCGCTCAACTTGGATTGCCCCAGCAGCCGCGCCCCGCCGAGAATCGCCGTCAGCGGCGTGCGCATCTCGTGCGCCAGCGCGTCAATGAGCGCCTGCCGTTCCTCCGCCTGCGCGCGAAGCGCCGCCTCCCGCTCGCCGATTGCCCCGCTCATGCCGGAAAACGCGCGAATCAGCGCGCCGATTTCGTCGTTTTGCGCCGTCGGCAGCGGCGCGTCGTATTCTCCCCTGGCCAGCCGCGCCGCCGCGGCGGAAAGCTGCCTGAGCGGCCGGGTCAGCAGGCCGGATATCCATGCCGCCAGCGCTACGGCCAGCGCCGATCCCAGCAGGACGATCAGCGCCGCGCCCCGCATCAGCGCCCGCCTGAGCGCGTAGACGGGCGCAACGTCGAGCGCCGCCAGCAGCAGCACGCCGTCGCCCAGCGCGTGGGCGATCAGCAGCCGTTCGCTCGGCCGATCCAGCAGCGTGGCGCGCGCCGCAGTGTTCAGCAATTCGGGCAGCTTCTCTGCCTCCGGCAGCGCTTCCCCCGTGATCGGCTCCCCGTCCCGAAGCAGATAGACGGCCATTTCCTTTGAGCTGTAGCGCGTCTGCAAGGTCGAGGCCTCGTATCGGTCAAATCGGTTCGACGCGGTTTCCAGCGCCACCGCGCGCGCAATCGCCGCTTCCTCGCCGAGCGCCCGCGCGCGCTCCCGCTCCATCGTCAAGCCGAAGCTCCGGGAGACCACCAGCGCCATGCCCGGCCCGAGCAGCGCCAGAACGAGCGCCGCCATGCACAGGGCGATTCGTTTTCTCACCGCCGCCCCACCTCTTTTCCGCAAAAGCGATAGCCGTATTTATAGACGGTTTCGATGTATTCCGCGCCGATTTTGCCGCGAAGGCGCTGGATGTGCACGTCCACCGTGCGCGTCTCCCCCTGATAGGCATAGCCCCATACGCCCGCAAGCAGCGCGTCCCGGCTGAGCGCCACGTTGTTTCGGCGCACGAGCATCGCCAGCAGATCAAATTCCAGCGCGGTCAGCGCCACCTCGCGCCCGTCCTTCGTCACCCGGCGAGACGGCAGATCAACCGTCAGCGCGTCAAAAACAAAGCGCGTCCGCTCCTTCTGCGCGCGGCGAAGGATGTTCTCCACGCGCGCCAGCAGCTCTTCCGGCTCAAACGGCTTGAGCATATAGTCCTCCGCGCCCAGACGCAGGCCGCGCACCCGGTCGTTCACCGCCGTCTTCGCCGTCAGAAACAGCACGGGAATCTCCCGCTCGATCATCGTTTCCGCCAGCGAAAAGCCGTCCTCCCCCGGCAGCATGATATCCAGAATCGCCAGATCCGGCGCGCCGTCTGCCAGCAGCGCCCGCGCCGCGGCTGCGTCCTCCGCCGCGCGAACGTCATAACCGACCAGCGAGAGCTGCAAGGTCACGAGCCGCCGAACGGAAGCGTCGTCTTCGACAAGCAAAAGATTCGCCATACCATTTTCGCCCCCTCGCCCTTATCATAACACAAAAAACACACGCAAAGTGTAACAGAGTTGTAAAAGCGGGCTGAGCAAATCCGAGATTTTGCATAAATTTCAATGACGGGCGCGCAATGCGCGCCCCCTACAACGTGGCGGAAAAATGCAGCCGTACATCGTGCCACCGTACCCGTAGGGGCGCGCATCGCGCGCCCGCGTTTTGTGCAGAAATTGTTTTTTCTCAATTCTTGTTGCAGAAAAGAAAAAAGCGCCGTTTTACTCCTTCCGTCACGCCTACGGCGTGACACCTCCTTCAGGGAGAGAGGCCCAGACTGTAGACAAAAAGCTATTCTCCACCCCGAAGGGGGAGAATAGCCCTTTCCGCACTTGATGGCGCTCATCCGAACAGGATGGCCAGCGCCTCGGCCAGCGTTTCCACGCCATAGACCCGCATGCCCTCCGGTGCGCGCAGGTGCTTGGCGTTTTCGCGCGGGATGACGGCGGTTGTGAAGCCCAGCCGCGCGCACTCCGCAAGCCGCCGCTCCGCCTGCGAGACCGCGCGAATTTCGCCCGCCAGACCGACCTCGCCGATCACCGCCCAATCCCCCGGCACGCAGGCGTCGCGCACGCTGGACGCCACCGCCGCGCAGAGCGGCAGATCCGCCGCCGGTTCGGACAGCTCGAGGCCGCCCGCGACATTGATATACACATCCTGATTGAACAGCGACACGCCCGCGCGCTTTTCCAGCACAGCCAGCAGCAGCGCCAGCCGCCCCGCGTCAAAGCCGTTCGTCGTGCGGCGCGGCGTACCGTAGGCCGTTTGAAGCGCCAGCGCCTGCACATCCACCAGCATTGGCCGCGAACCCTCGATGGCGCAATGCACGCACGAACCGGGCACATTCCGCGCCCGCGTGGAGAGCAGCAGCTCCGACGGGTTTTCCACCGGAACCATGCCGCGCTCGTGCATCTCAAACAGCCCCAGCTCGTTGACCGAGCCGAAGCGGTTCTTCACCGCGCGCAGGATGCGGTATTCATGCTGCCTGTCGCCCTCAAAGTAGAGCACCACGTCCACCATGTGCTCGAGCACGCGCGGGCCAGCAATCGCGCCCTCTTTGGTCACATGGCCGACGAGGAACACCGCGCAGCCCGTCGTCTTGGCCATGCGCATCAGCAGGCTGGCACATTCGCGCACCTGCGAAACGCTGCCGGGCGCGCTGGCCATGTCCGGGCGGTACATCGTCTGGATCGAGTCGATAATCATGTAATCCGGCGCGATTTCCTCCCAGCGGCGCTCGGCCGCATCCATCGCGTTTTCGCTGAGGATGAGCAGATTGTCGCTCGTCACGCCCAGCCGCCGCGCGCGCATCTTGATCTGTCGCACGGATTCCTCGCCGGAGATATACAGCACGCGCGCGCCGCCCCGCGCCAGATGCTCCGACGCCTGCAGCAAAAGCGTCGATTTGCCGATGCCGGGGTCGCCGCCCACCAGCATCAGCGACCCTTCCACCACGCCGCCGCCGAGCACGCGATCCAATTCGCCGATGCCCGTCGTCGCGCGGGCGCTCGTCTCCTCGGGGATTTCGGAAAGGCGCATGGCGCTTGCGCCCGTTCCCGGCCGCTGCTTGTTCGCCTTCACGGGGATTGCCGCCTGCTGCGCGGCCTGCGGCGCCTGCTCCTCGAGCGTATTCCACGCATTGCAGCCGGGGCATTTGCCCATCCAGCGCGGCGTTTCATAGCCGCAGGCGCTGCACACAAACACCGTCTTTTCCTTCGCCATGATGTTCCTCCGTCGATTGTTTTCCCGCTCATTGTATCACACTTGGCCGCCCCTGCAAAGCGCGGCGAAAACTTTTTTCGTTTCGCGCGCTTTCCCGATTGAATCCCTTCGGGGAATTTTGTATAATGAAATTATATTCTGGATATTTTTGCAATCCCCGGCCTTCCGCCGGCTGAACATACACATTCCATCATACGAAAGAGGGTCGGCCTTCGGGCTGCTCGCAGCGATTTTGATAGATTCGAGGTTTCCGCCATGAACAGAAGACCCTCTCAAAGCCGAACCGGCTTCGACTCCTTTTCCCCGCAGCACACGGCGCATTTCAAAGCCGCCCAGCCCGGCGGCGAGTTTTTCGAGCCCAAGCCGCGCGCGTCGCTGGGCAGGCGGCTGCTGCTGGCGCTGCTGCTGATGACGCTGATCGCGCTGGCCGTCAATCTGGCGGTCAATCAGTTTGTGCGGGTCGCCCGCGTCACCGTGCCGATCCGGCGGATGGATCCCGCGTTCGAGGGCTACACCCTGCTGCAAATTTCCGACCTCAAGGGCGCGACCTACGGCTCGAATCAGGCGCTGATCCGCTTTGCGCTGCAAAACGAAGATTTTGACGCGGTGGTGTTCACCGGCGACATGGTTTCCTCACGGGGGAACGCGCAGCCGCTCTATGCGCTGATCGAGATGCTGCGCGAGCTGAAGCCGGACGCGCCGATCTACATGATTCCGGGCGACAAAGATCCTCTGCCCGCCTCCATGAGCTACGCCACCGGCGGCAGCCCGTTCGCCCCGTGGGTGCTCGGCGCCAAGCAGCGCGGCGGGCAGCTTCTCAGCGCGCCTGTGCAGATTGAGCGCGACGGGCACACGCTCTGGCTGACGACCAGCGCGCTGCTCAGTCTGGACATGGACACGATGCAGGCGCAGTTTGAGCGGCAATACCTCGACGCGCTGGCCGGCGGCGACGAAAACGCCATCGAGCTGACGACGTACAACCTGCAATGGCTGACCGAGACCCGAAACGCGCGCGCCAAGATGACCGATGCGGACGTGTACATCGCATTGACGCACGTGCCGCCTGCCGACGAGGAGCTGGAAAGCGCGTACCCCGGCAGCCTGCGCGAGCGCGTGCATCTGGTGCTCTGCGGCCATTATCAGGGCGGGCTGATCCGCCTGCCGTTTGCCGGCGCACTGTTCATCCCCTCTCAAAATCTGCCGCTTTACGGCCTTCTGCCGGGGGCGGACACCTATTTCGGCCTGACCCGAAAGGGGCGAACCTATCTCTACGTCAGCCCCGGTCTGGGCGGCAACGACGGGCTGTACCCCCTGCCGTTCTTCCGCCTGTTCAACCCGCCGACGGTTTCGCTGATTTCGCTCACCACGTCAAGCCTGTAAAGGGACTCAGAAAAACAGGGCTGCCAAGCTCAGAATGAACAGTTTTTCCCGCACACAGCCGTCATCGGTCAGGACGCGCATTTCCCCCACGCAGGTCAGGCCTCCATCCGCTTCCTCATATATATTCCTGCACGAAATCAAATTGTCGCAGGGGACGCTTTGCAGCAATTCCGTTTCCCCGTCGTCGGACAGATAAAACACATTCAGCCCATCGTCGGCATTTTCCGCAAAATAGTATCCGCCCCGCGAGGCGGGACACACGGATAAAACGCTTTGCATATCCGCAAACGTCTTGGAAAAGAGCACACGCCCCTCGAGATCGACATGAACAAAAACCATTGAGGCACATTCGCCGCTCTCCCATTTGTAGCCGTAGATCAAAACCCCTTCGTCCGTCGGCAGCATGCCGTGAATGTTGAAATGCTCCAGTTCCGGCAGCGGAAGATCGCGGAGAAAACGCCCGCTTTGATCCAGAATCCGAAGATATTGTTTTTCCGGCGCTTCATCCGGCTTTCTGCCATATAGAACGGTTTCATTCTGCCGCAATACGCCCTTTTGAAGAACAATTTCATTCTCAGAGTACATTTCCGGGCTGCAATAGCCCCATGATATCCGGCCGCTTGCGTCAACAAAAGCGCTCCATGCCGCCGCATGAGACGCATCTACGGCGCATGCCCCTGTGATGAGCAGGCCGCGCTCACAGGCATACACGTCATGCGGCAGTCCGGGCAATTTCTCCCTTTGAATGGCCTTACTTGAGACGTTGTACTTTACGATATAGCCCGTGTTTTCAACGTATTCCGTTTTGTCAATGGATTCCACGACAATCATGCACAGACCTTCCGGATTTTCCACCGCGCCAAGGATGAACGGCTCGCCCTCCCAAGAAAGCAGGGTTTCGGATTTTAATTCTCCCGTGCCGGAAACACGCAGAATCCAGCCGTCTCTCGTCCCGTCCGCCGTGCGCGAGGAAAGAGCGGGTGTGCCCGATGTGCTGTCGGTTTGCGCCAACAACACGACGTCCCCTTCGGAAGTACGATAGGCCGAAGAGAGGGATTCATCCCCGTTCCCGCCCCAGATGGCCAGCGCGGATGCGCCGGGGGCTTCGGCAGCGGCCTGTTTCTCACACCATGCGCCTGAAAACGGGAGCAGGCACAGGCAGAGCAGCATCATAAAGCGCAGCATTTTATCGCCTCCTCGATGGTATAATACTAATTCTTGTTAAAACAGCTTAATCCGCGCACCATCTTTTTCGCTCTGACTTTGCCTCGTTCCGTTCAACGTACCTCCAGTACGCCTCACTTCACTTGGCTTCGTCAGAACAAAAAATCTGATGCGCTCTGTTAAGCATTTTAACTGCGAATTAGTATAAAGACGAAACACAGCGGCACTTTCTTCCTCCGGTATCGGAGAAAGATGGGTTTTTGCTCAATAAATAAAGGGCGATTCTCCCTCCGAGGGAAAGAGAATCGCCCTTTTGCATATGAAAGAATCATGGAAATCGTCAGCGCGCCGTCGATCTCCCGCGCGAATCGCTTAAATTTTCAGCGTGCCGCGGGTAATCAGCTTGCCGTTTTCGCGGCTGAACAGCAGGACGTTCTCACCGGTGAAAGAAACCCTGACCTTCTGGCCGATCTTATAGGTGATGCCGCCGAAGACGACGCCGGTGAACAGGAACTCGCCCACGCGCACCTTGACGGTCGTTTCCATGCCGGTGGGCATCGCGCTGAAGATTTCGCCCTCGAGCGCGCCGTTTTCGCAGATGCTCACGCACTCCGGCCGAACGCCGATCACAAAATCCTCATGCGTCAGCGTCGCCTCGTCCTCAAACTCGTCCTCTTCCACCTTCGCGATGTGGTATTTGAACAGCGAATCGCGGTTCGCCTTTTCCACCGCGTGCGTATCCACGCTGGCCGCGGCGTTCTTCTCCTCGCGGGCAAACCACTCGCGCAGGTTCACCGGTTCGCCCGGCGTATACGCCGCCTTCACGCCGTCGAGCATCGTCAGCTCCACCGTGCCGTCCTGCTTCTGCGCGCCCTGCGCCTCGATGAAGTTGATCGCCGGATTGCCGACGAAATCCGCGACGAACAGGTTGCTCGGCTCGCCGTAAACCGTCAGCGGCTCGTCGTACTGCTGGAGCACGCCGTTTTCCATCAGGCAGATTCGGGTCGCCAGCGTCATGGCCTCCATCTGGTCGTGCGTGACGTAAACGAACGTCGAGCCGGTCTGCAAATGCAGGCGCTGAAGCTCGGAGCGCATCTCCAGCCGGAGCTTCGCGTCGAGGTTGGAGAGCGGTTCATCCATGAACAGCACCTTCGGGTTCGGCGCGAGCGTGCGGGCGATGGCGACGCGCTGCTGCTGGCCGCCCGAAAGCTCGCTGGGGTAGCGATCCATGAACATGCCGATCTTGACGATGCGGGCGACGCGGCGAACGATCAGGTCGATCTCCTCCGCCGTCATCTTGCGCACGGCGCGCACCGGCTGGCCGCCCTTCATCAGGACATAATCCGCGCCGAGGGTGCAGCCGTTCTTTTCGGCCTTCGCCTTGGCGGCGGCGAGCTTCTCCTCCAGCTTTTTGATCTCCTGCGCGGCGGCGGCCTTCGGGTCGCCCGCCTCATGCAGCTTCATGCCCATCAGCGCCTTGGCCGTAAACAGGCTGATTTCATACAGATCAATCAGGCGGAGATACGCCTTATCCATATTCAGCTTTTTCTTTTTGTCAACGCACTCGTTGATCGCACGGACGACGTCCTGCGGCTTTTGCAGAATTTCAATCATGCGCGCCGCCGAGCGGGCGTCGAAGTCGATCTCGTCCATTTCCTCCTTGATGTTGGTCAGGCCGAAGGAGATATTCTGGTAGACGGTCATGTTCGGCCAGAGCGCGTAATTCTGAAACAGGAAACCGACCTTGCGCTTGTTGGCCGATACGTTGATGCCCCGCTGGGAATCAAACACCGGCACGCCGTCGATGGTGATGCGGCCGCTGGTCGGCGTTTCCAGACCCGCGATCATGCGCAGCGTGGTCGTTTTGCCGCAGCCGGACGGGCCGAGCAGCGTGACGAACGCATTGTCTTCAATGACCATACTGAGGTTATCCACCGCGTAAAACTGACCCCAGCGCTTGGTGACGTTGGTCAATTCAATCCGAGACATTTACTCTCCTCCAATTCCTTTGTCAAGGCTTGCGCCGGTCAGCTTGTTAATCAGCGCGTTGCAGATCAGAATGAACACAATCAGAATCAGGTTGATGCCGCTGGAAAACGCATACAGCCCCATCTCGTCGAAGTAATCCAGCATCGTGGTGATGATCTTCGTCTGCGAGCAGAGCAGCATGAACAGCGTCAGCTCGCGCACACAGGTGATAAACGGCAGCAGATAGCCGCTCATAATGGAGGATTTCTGAATCGGGATGATGATGTTGAGCATGCGCTTGTGCCACGGGATATCCTGAATGATGGCGGCCTCCTCAATTTCGCCGGAGAGCTGCATCATCGAGCTGAGCGCGCTGCGGCTGGCGAACGGGATATACTTCACCGTGCCGGCGAGCACGAGCAGCAGATAGGTGTTGAAAATGCCCATCGAGGAACCGAACACGAAGAACGCGACGCCGACGGCCAGCGACGGCATCAGATACGGCAGGAACGCCATGTTGTTGACGTAAGCCGCCCACTTGCTCCGGCGGTTTTTGCTGACGCAGTAGCCGACCAGCAGGCCGATTGTGCCCGCCAGCAGCGCGCAGCAGACCGCGACGATCAGCGTTCCCTTGAACGCGCCCCAAATCGCCTCGTTGAAGAGAATGCCCTTTTGGCCGTACATGCCGTTTTCGGTGATGTTTTCGCTCGTCATCCACCATTTGCTCGTCAGGTTGCCCGCAACGCCGTGGCGGATGAAGCTGTAATCGCCGGGGTTCGGCAGGAAGGTCTCGATGGCGAACAGGATGATCGGCAGAATACCGGTGAAGAACGTCGTCACGCAGAAGATCGCCGCGACCACGTGACGGCCGGCCTTGCCGAGATTGACCAGCGAAATCTGGCCGGATTTGCCGGTGACGGTCGTGTAGCTCTGGCGGCCGGATGTCGTCCTCTGGTTGACAATGAGAATCAGCACGCCGAAGAGAATCATAATGACCGCCAGAATGCTCGCCTCGCCCGCGCGCTTTTCGCCCATCTGCACGTATTTGGTGCACAGGGTCGTCAGGTTCAGGTAATGCGGCACCGGGTAGGAGCCCATCGCGCTGGAAAAGACCAGCAGCACCGTGCTCAGCACGGCGGGCTTGACCAGCGGCAGCGTCACGCGGGCGAAGATCTTGAGGCGCGGCGTGCCCATGATGGTGGCGGCTTCCTCAAGGTTCGCGTCCATGTTGCGGAAGATGCCGCCGATGAGGATGTACGCGAACGGCGCGTAGTGCAGCGAGAGCACCATGACGCTGGGGAACATGCCCTGGCACCACCACAGCGGCATGCGGATGCCGAAAAGTGCGGTCAGCAGGCCGTCGGACGTGCCGGTGACGAGGTTTGAATCGAACAGATTCTGCCAGATGACGGCCAGCGTCCACTGCGGCATGATGTAGGGAAAAATGAAAATCGAGCTGAGATACTTCTTGCAGCGCATGTTCGTGCGGGTGACGAGATACGCGAACAGCCCGCCGTAGAAGATGGCACCGAAGCAGGAGAACACCGACAGCAGAACCGAATTGAGCAGCGGCGTCCACAGGTTCGTTTTGGCCAGCTTGCCGGTAAACAGATCCACCCAGTTATAAAGGGTGTAGCCCTCCTTCAGCCCGGTATAATGGCTATCGACCGAGCCGACATGAACGGTTACGGTATCCAGCGCGATGGAGATCATCGGCGCGACGGTTGAGAACGTGAGCAGGATGCCCAGCGCCAGCAGAATGGCGTTCTGCGGCTTGGAAAAGGTGGTTTTCAGCTTGTTGAGCCAAACCCGCGCCCTGCTCGCTTTGACAGTTTGCTGCATGATATTCCCCCTGTACCATGCGAGGGGCATGAAACGCTTCATGCCCCTCACATGTCAAGATTCTAAGGACTTTTTGATTCCAAAGCGATTACTTGCTGCCGACGATCATGTCGATCCAGTCGCCGAGGTCGAAGGACACCTGCGCGCAGTACGCCGGGTCTTCCACGACGAGGCGGCCGCCGTCCGCGGACACCCACCACTCGTAGCCGCGATCGTTCTTCGCGTCATAGGTGTTCACGCCATCGACGTAGCCATCCTTGGAGTGATCCTGCATGCAGACCGGGTTGGCGCTGTAGCCGCCCATGTCCTTGCCCCACGCGGCGAAGCCTTCGTTGGTGGTGGTCATGTAGGCGATGAACGCGCAGCTCGTCCACGGCAGCGGGGAGGTCTTGAGCACCTGAAGGTAATGCTTGTAGGCATAGCCGCCGATGCCCTGATAACCGTCCTGATACGCCGCGACGGCGATGTTGTTGACGGAGGTTTCAGCCGATTCCTCGACGGAACGCAGCTTGGAGTACACCAGCAGGCCGCACTGATCGACGGCGGACTTGGTGACCAGCGTGTTGCAGATCGGGCCGTCGTCCGTCTGCTCGTTGTACTGCTCGCAGAACAGCTTGATGTAGGCCAGCGCGTAGGGCGCGTTCTCCGCGTCGAGCATCAGCGCTTCGGCTTCCGGCTTCATCTCTTCGACTTCCGCCGCGATGCGATCCTTCGCCGCGCCGTCCGGCATCGCGTCAAACGCGGCCTTCAGGTAGTTGGCGTAGGTCTCTTCGGTCAGCATGTACAGGAAGTTCTTGCCGACCAGCTCGGAGTTGACGCCCATAAACAGCGGCGCAACGCCTTCGGCGACGAAATCCCAGCAGTTGGTGAAGGTCTTGTCGCCCACGGTGTTATACATGAACACCTTGTTGAGCGTTTGCAGCGCCAGCGGCTTGTCATTGCCCTCGACGATCACGCCTTCGCCCTCGGCCCACTCCTTCGGGATGAAGTTGAGCAGGTTGCCGGTGTCGAGCATCTTCGTCTGAATCTGGTTGCCGTCCTGAATGAGCGTCATGGAATAAATGTGGTTGGCGCTCTTGATGTCGGCGTTCAGCGTGGTGAAGATGGAGTTGTTCTTCGGCTGCGACCACTCGATCGTGCCGGTGTAGCTCGGGTCGATCTTCTGGAGCATCTCGATGAAGCTCGCGCCGGCGGTCTTGCCGCGGCTGGAGTTGCCGATGCCGTAGAGCGTCTTGCCGTTGGATTCTTCAATCGCCTTGGCATACAGCTCCTCGTTGGTCATGGTCTGCGCCTGAGCGATCACTTCCTCCACGGTTTCAGCCATCGCGAGGCATGCCGTCATCATCATCGCGAGCGCGAGGACGGCGCATAACAGTTTCTTCATGTGCGTATCTCCCTTTCTGAGTCGGTGAGGTTGCGGCTTGTTCTGTGCCGCTTTGTTACTTTATATGATACGCACAATTCGGCAAAAAAGAAACTGGACAATTCTGCGATTTCACCCGATGATTCTGACAACTTTGCACAGAATCGCCAGATGTTTTCTATTCATCACTCCACCTCCGACGGCGATAAACCCGTCAGCTTCTTGAACGTCGCGGAGAAATAGGTCACGTCCTTATACCCCACCGCCGCGGCGGCCTCATAGACCTTCACATGGTCGCGGGCGAGCATCCGCATGGCCGCGTCGATGCGCGTCTTGGTCAGGTAATTGGTGACGGTCATGCCCGTCTGCTTTTTGAACACGTGGGAAAGGTGCCCTTCGCTGACGCGCAGATGCTCGGCGATCACCGCGATGGAAATATCCGCGTCGGCATAGTGCGCCGCGATGTAATCCATCGCCTGACGCACATAGCCGGTGGCCTCCGGCTCCTTCTCCTTCGGCGCGGGCGCGGCGGATACGGGCTGCATCCTGCGGCAGACCCGCGCGACGGCATGCGTCAGCTCCTGATCGCGGAACGGCTTGAGCAGATAATCGTCCGCGCCGAAGAGCAGCGCGCCGCGCGCATACTCAAAATCGCTGTGCGCGGTCAGCACGATGCAGTGCGCCGCGCATCCCTCCTCGCGCAGCAGGTTCATCATCGTGATGCCGTCCATCTTCGGCATGCGGATGTCGGTGATAATCAATTCCGGCTTGAGCCTTCGCGCCAGCTCGAGCCCTTCTTCCCCGCTCTGCGCCTCGCCGACGACCTCGCACCCCAGCGCCGCCCAATCGACGCCCGCGACAATGCCGCGGCGAACCAGCGGCTCGTCATCCACCATCAATACGCGAATCATGCTTTCTCCCTCCTCATCGGCAAACGTACCATCACCAGACAGCCCTCGCCCGGTCTGGAGCGCACGCTCAGGCCGTATGCGTCGCCGAAATGCAGGCGCAGAATGCTGTCCACGTTGAACATGCCCAAATGCTCGCCCGGCCGGCCGGATACGCCGAAGCCCAGCGGCCCATCCTGCGGCTTTTCCATGCCGCGTCCGTTATCCTGCACGAAGAGGCGCAGATCGCCCGCGTCCGCCTCCGCCCAGATTTTGATATAGCCGTCGTCCATGTCGCGAACGCCGTGAATCACCGCGTTTTCCACAATCGGCTGAAGCACCAGCTTGGGCACCATGCAGCCCATCAGCGCGTCGTCCACCTCGATTTCGCAGGCGAAGCGATCCTCAAAGCGGATGAGCTGAATGTCTATGTATCGCTCCAGCAGCTCAAGCTCCTGCCCGAGCGTCACAAACTCGTCGCCGGAGATGCTCGCGCGCAGAATCTTCGCCAGATCCTCCGCCAGCGTCGCCACCTGCGGCACGCCGTGCGTCACGCCCATCCACTTCATCGAATCCAGCGTGTTATAGAGGAAATGTGGGTTGAGCTGCGACTGCATCATGCGGATGCGCGTATCGTTCAGCTCCTTTTGCCGCTCCACCGAGCGCCGGAGGTTCAATTCACATTCCGCCACCATCTGGTTGAAGCCGACCGCCAGCTGCCCCAGTTCGCCCTCGCCGCGCGGCACGACGCGCGCGCTGAGCTCGCCCAGCTGCACGCGCTTCATCGCCGCCGTCATCTCCCGAACCGGGCGCGTCACCTGCCTGCTGAGCACCAGCGCGCCCCACAGGCACAGCAGCAGACTGACCGCGCCGAGCGTCACGCCGACGAGCACCATCAGGTGCGTCATCTCCCGGTTGAACACGCGCGGCTGGCTGAGCAGCAGCGTAAACCCGCTGATCGGCTCGGTCTGCGTCGTATAGGTCAGCACCGCGTCACCGTCGCTGAGCGCCTCGCCCGCCAGCATCCGCTCGCGCAGCTCGTGCAGGCGGCTTTCCGACCCGGTCGTTCGGGAATCGTCGATCAGCCGCCACTGTCTGCCCAGCAGCATCACGCCGTAGGCCGGGTTCAGCCCCCGGCTGAGCAGCTCGCTGAGGCTGTCCCCGCTGATCTCCGCCAGCAGATAGCCCCCTGCCGCGCGGCGAACGGCGGCCACGCGCCCCGCCTCGCCGAAAAAGACGGCGTTCTCCCCGTCGGCCATGCGCAGAACGCCCCAATCCGTATCGAAGGCCGCGTCCTCCTCCTGCCCGCGCAGGGCGCACAGGCACACGCCGTCCGCGCCGACGATCATAAGCTGGGTCATCTCCGGCACCTTCGCCGCCTGCCCGACCAGCGCCGCATAGACCGCTCGCGGATGCGCCGCGTCGCCTTCCTCGAGCGCCGAACGCACCCATTCATCCCCCGCCAGCGCGTCAAGCGCCCGCTCCATGCCGGAAAACGCCTCCGTGAGCTGCCGGGTCATCCCGGCGAGCTGCACCCGCGCCGTTTCCTCCTGCCGCTTTGCACTGGTGGAAACCATCATCGGGAGCAGCAGCGCAAAGCACAGGATGATCGGCACGAGCGCCACGCAAATCACCGTCAGAAAAATGCGCGTCTGAAAGCGCATGCTTCGTCTTTCCCTCACGGCGCATCCTCCTCCATAAGCGCCTGCCAGCGTTTAAGAATCTCCCGCTGATGCGCCGCCGCCCAGTCGATGTCGTAATCACAGAGCTCAAACGCGGGCGCGCTGTCTCCCGTTCCCAGCGCCGTCAGCACGCTCTCGCGGGCATACACCGTCTCCACGCGCCGCTGCACATCCTCACTCAGGATGAACGAAAGGAACGCCTGCGCGTTTTCCCCATGCGCGCAGCCCGCGACAATCGCCGCCCCGTCCGGCACGGCGCTCGTCCCCTCCTTCGGCCAAACCACCGCGATGTGTTCGCCCGCCAGCATGCGCTTCTTCGCCGTCTCATACAGCGTCACGCCCACGCGCATTTCGCCCGCCGCCACGGCGGAAACCACCTCGCCCGAACCGGAGAGCTCGTGGCCGCGCACGTTGTCGGCAAACCGGCCAAGCGCATCCTCGTCGCCGAGCGCCTGAATCAGCGTCGCCAGCACGGTGAAGCTCGACCCGGAAACGCCGGGGTTCGCGAACGCGATCCGGCCGCGCAGGCGGCTTTCCAGCAAATCCGCAAAACCGGCGGGCGGGCTGCTCACCAGCCGCGGATTGTAGATAATCACCAGCGGCAGGCGCGAAAACGCCACAAAGCGATGGGCTTCAAACCGGCAGCTCTCCAGCATCGCCGCCCGCGGCGCGTCGCACGGCGCGAAATAGTCCTCATACGCCAGCAGGGATTCCACGCCGCCGCCGAACATCACATCCGCCACGGGCGCTTCCGCTTCCGCCGCGATGCGCTCCAGCAGCTCGGTCGTTCCGCCGGAAACCACCTGCACCCAAACGCCCGTCCGCCGCTCAAATTCCTCGACAATCGGCTGATAGACCTCCTCCTTGTGGGCGGTATAGACCACCAGCCGCATCGCGTCATCCGGCGCGTCGGCCCGCGCGAGGGCAGGCAGAAGGCAGAGCAGCAGCGCGCACAGCCATTTCCGTTTCATTCGTTTTTCCCCCTTCTCAGGGTATTTGTTTATACTAATTCGCAGTTAAAATGCTTAACAGAGCGCATCAGATTTTTTGTTCTGACGAAGCCAAGTGAAGTGAGGCGTACTGGAGGTACGTTGAACGGAACGAGGCAAAGTCAGAGCGAAAATGATGGTGCGCGGATTAAGCCATTTTAACAAGAGTTAGTATTAATTATAACATATCGAAAACATGCAAGGCAAGCATACAAAAACAGATCGACAGCCCCTGCCGATCCGTTTCTTTTTCTTTTAGGAAATTGCGTAAAATCGCCCGCGCAGGCAAGCGTTTGATGCTTACAGACTTCGGTGGAGGCGAAAGCGGTATCACTCCGCGTTTTACTTCTGCATATCCAGAATATGGCTCTCATCCAGCGGCACACCGTCGCCCTTTGCCGGCGCGTAGGCCACGTCTTTCGGGGATTTCGGCGTAATTTCCGCCTTTGCCGTCACATCCTCACAGGTAATTTTCCACAGTTCGATAAACTTCATCGCCGTTGTGTGCACTTGCGACGTGTCGCGCAGATTGTGCGCAAGCAGCCGCTCGTGGGCGTGAATAAACTCCGCCGAATCCGGTTCGAGTTTCTCCGCCACGCCGCGCGCCGTCACCGAGCGATAATCGTGCAGATGCCCCTTGACGCTCGCGCCCGCATAGGAAACAAAACTCGACGCATTGACGCAGACATGCGGGTTTCGGTGCAGCAGTTCGAGCTTGTAGCCCTCGTGCGCGCAATGGAAATAGAAGGTGAGCTTGTCCTCCCAATGATAGCCGAAATTCAGCGGCACAATATACGGGAAAGGCTCGTCATGCATCGCGACGTGAATCGTATCCATGGCGTCAAGCATGGCGCAGATTGTCGCCTTGTCCGTCACCTGTCTTTTCCTCTGGCGCATAAGTGTTCTCCTTTACAGCGTTTCAAAAACCTTCGCGACGTCCTCATGCAGTACAAGCGTTGCGCGCGCGTCCGCCGGGGTTTCATCCCTGTTGATTACAATCAGCTGCCTGCCTCGGAAGTATTCAAGGCACGATGCGGCGGGTTCGACCGACAGGCTCGTACCCGCGACGATCAGCGTATCGCAATTCGAGATTTCCCGGCACGCGCCCGTCATAAACCAATGATCCGGCGGCTCGCCGTAGAGCGTGACCTCCGGCCGCACAATATCGCCGCATTCCGGGCAGCGCGGCACGCCGGGCGCTTTCAGGATGAAATCCAGTCCGAAGCGCTTTCCGCAGCCCATGCAGAAATTCTCGTATACGCTGCCGTGCAATTCGAACACGTTTCGGCTTCCCGCTTTCTTGTGCAAGCCGTCGATATTCTGCGTGACAACCGCCGTCACCCTGCCCGTCCGTTCCATCTCGGCCAGCCTGACATGCACAATGTTCGGCTTTGCATTCGGATAAAGCATGTGCTTTTTATAAAAATCGTAGAAAATATCCGGATGCAGGCAGAAAAACGAGTGGCTGAGCAGCATTTCCGCCGTCAGGCCGTCATATTCCTTCGCATACAGTCCGTTTTCGCCGCGAAAATCAGGAATCCCGCTGGGCACAGACACGCCCGCGCCGCCGAAAAAGACAATGCGCCGCGCGCCTTGCAGCGCTTCGCTCAGCGCGTTCACGTTTTACCCCTTCTTCCGATTTCCGTTCTTTCGTCTTTCAGCTCTCATTGTATCACTGCGCACCGGCGATGACAAGACACCCGCGCGACGCATCGTAGATATATTCCCGGCGAAGCGTTTTTTCAAACAAGGATTCGCGCTGAATATCCTTCGCCGTATATAGGCCTCTGATCCCCTCAATCGTGATTTGAGACGTTACGGCCACGCTTTCGCCCTCCGTCTGCGTTTCCTCCGTCAGCGCGTAAATCAGGCAGTCCTCGCTCGCCCACGTTCCCGTGCAAAGCGATCCGCCCATATAACTTTCCACGGTGAATTCCGCATAAAGGATATCCGCGCCGCGCGTTTCCAGATTATACCAGCAGCCGTATTCGCCGCGCCCGCCGTCCAGCGGGCCGCCCATGCGCCCGACGAGCCACGTCGTCCGGCCGATGCGCTCTGTGCGCAGGGCGTCAAACTCCGTCAGCATATCCAGCAGCACCGTTTTTCCGTCTGCGCGTGTTTCCAGCAAAAACGAATAGAGCGGTGTCTTGACCAGCGCCAGCGCTTTGCCGTCGCTTAACTCTGCGTCTATCATCTGAATTTCCGGCTTGCTCGGCGCTGTCAAAAAAGGTTCGCCCGTCTCCAGATAATACGCTTCATCCTCCGTGATTTCCATCCCCAGCGAGGCGAAAAACTGCCGAACCTGCTCCCCGCTTTTCGGCTCGGCCAGCGCCTGCGCCAGCGCTTCGGCGGTGATTTCCGGCGGGTCAAACGGCCGCACATCGTTCAGGCTGCACGAGCGCATCGGCAAAACCATGTACGTTCCGGCCATCGCCAGCCAATATGCCTCCGTGTTCGGCACGGTCAGCAAATCCAACTGCATAAACCCCGTCTGCCCGCCCGCGCGGACGTGCGCCCACGACGCCAGCACATGCACGTCGTCTTCCTTGACGCCCATCACCTCGACCGTCGTGCCGTTCGGAATTTCCGCAAGAATCCGCCCACTTCGGCTCGGCCGATCCCGCAGATTGACGATTCCCCGTCCGCCGGGGTTCGCCACAAGCATCGGCAAAATGCCGCAGGGCACATCGGCCGCCTCTTCCGAAAAAAGAACCGTCTCGTGTCCGTAGCCGTCCCAAATTTGCGCATACCCCTCGATCTGCCCCGCCACGCGGACGTGCGCGTAGATTTCATCTTCCTGCCCGGCCACGTTCTCCATCACATCGACGGGCGTTCCGCTGAAATAGGTCATCAGGTGTTCAGAAAGCAAATCGGGTTTCGCATAAACGTTCATCACGTCATATAATTCGCCCCGGTCATAGACCGTCTCCGCCCGCGCGCAGGCGGCGGATACGCACAAAGCGAGCGTCAGCAAAAATACCATTCTTTTCATCGGTTCTCCCCCTTTTGTTCATCTGGAAACAAGACGAATCGGAGAAGCATTTTCTTCCGCATTTTTTCTTTTATTTGCCTTCCCAGTGAACGGCAAGCTCGGCCGCGCCGGCCGTTGCCTCCAATGCTGTCGCCGGATGATCCGCATCTCCCACGCAGACACACTCGATTTCCGGATGTTTTTCTCTCAGCTCATCCGCCAGCACGCGCTCGCTTCTGCGTCCCAGCGCCGTAATCACCAAGTCATACGGACCCGCTTCCATCGTCTGCCCGTCCTGCTCATAGCCGATCATGGGGAAGGCCACGTGCTGAATCTGCGCGCCGGTATGAATCACGCATCCCCCGGCGTTCAGACGATCCATCACAAAGCCCTTCCGTGTCGCAGGCAGACCCGTGCCGACCGTGTCCGCCATTTCAAAGACCTCAGCTTGTATGCCCCGTGCGCAGAGCGCATCCGCCGTTTCCAACCCGGCCAGGCCGCCGCCAAGCACCGCGCAGCGCTTCGCCTCGATGACGTCCAGCTTGGGCAGGACATCATCCACCGCCATGACATGCGAATCCCGCAGTCCATCAATCGGTGGCATAGCCGGTTTGCTGCCTGTAGCGAGAATAACCAGCCGAGGCGCAAACGCCGCAATCGATTCCACATCCGCACGCCGTCCATTGCGTACCGGCACGCCAAGCTGTTCGAGCATCGCTAACCGATACGCAATCAGCCGTTCCAATACCGCTTTATGCGGCGGCAGCTTCGCCAGCTCAATCAAGCCGCCCGCATGCGTCTGCGCTTCCCAAACCTCGACCTGCGCCCCACGCAGCGCAAAATCCATCGCTGCCTCCAATCCGGAAACGCCAGCGCCAACCACCAGTACACGCGGCCTTTCGGGCAGCGGCTTGATCGTCCATTCCTGCTCACGCCCTGTAAACGGATTCTGCACACAATAAATCGCTTTTTTAGTCACCGATTTGCGGCAGCCTTGATTGCAGCCCAAACAAAAGCGGATCGGCTTTTCCGTCCCGATCTTGTTCACAAACTGCGGATCAGCCAGCATGCCGCGCCCTATAGCAACAAAATCCGCTTTTTCCTGCGCAATCGTCTGTTCGGCCAGCTCCGGCGTGTTGATTCTGTCCACCGCAATCACCGGAATAGACACACAAGCACGCATTTTTGCGGCGGCTTCCACATTAAAACCATCCGGCACATCCATCGGTGCGGAAATATAGCCTTCCGACAGCGGCATGCCGATCGAAACATGCAACGCATCCGCGCCCGCCGCTTCAAGCAGCGGCGCAATGCGCATGCTTTCTTCCAATTCTCGCCCGCCGGGAATCATTTCTCGGGCGCTGATGCGGAAAATAACGGGATAATCCGCCCCGGCTTCGCGTTTGATGGCACGAATCACCTCACAGGCGAGCCTGGCGCGTTTCTCCGGGCTGCCGCCATATTCATCTGTCCGATGGTTATAATACGGCGAAAGGAACTGCGCAACCTCGTGCGCATGCGCGCCGTGAATTTCCACACCGTCCACGCCAAACGCCCGCGCCCGCTTTGCGCACGCCGCATAACCCGAAATGATTTCCTCAATCATTTTCTGCGGCATGGCGTCCGGCATCAGCAGCGCGGGATCGCGCCCCGCCTGAGCCTTTGCCGGATGAATTTGCGCAATCAGCCGACAGTCATTCTCATGGCAGATGGCCAGCAGACGCTTCCATCCCGCCTCGTATCTGTCGTCCGAAAGCGCAGGGCGTGCAGGCCCCGGCTTACCGAACGGACTTGCCGGCATGATAATCGCCGCGGCGCCACCCTCCGCCCGCGCGCGAACATACGCCTCCAGCCGCGGCGTTATGTTTCCTTCGTCATCGCCATAAAAATTACACATAGACGGGAAAATCACGCGGTTTTTAAGCGTCATCGTTCCCAGCTTTCCTGGCATAAGGCATTTCATCACTTGTTTTTCCCCTCGATTCATTTTGTCTTGGAATCCGTCTTTTTCCATAACGATACAACAAAAGACGAAAGCAGGCAAGCCCCTTCCGTCTCATTTTTTAAATTTTCCGCGTTACTGCTCCATCTGCCGCCCGACGATGCTGGCGGTCGTTTCGGCGACCTTCAGCTCGGTATCGCCCATGCGCGCCGCCGGTTCGCGGGAGAGCAGCACCACCGCGCCGATGGATTCGCCGTCCGCAATGATCGGACAGATCACCTGCGCGGTATACGCCTGCGCGTCCTCCTCGCTGGTGACGGGGACGAGCCGCGTGCCGTTGCCCCGGTTGGCCGTCACCACCTGACGGCTCTGAATCGCCTGCTCCAAATCGCGGCTGATGGGTTTTTCCCAAAGCTCCTTGCGCGATACGCCGCTGGCCGAAACGATCATATCCTTATCGGTGATGCAGGCGATATGCCCCAGCGACCGGAACAGCGATTCCGTGTAATCCTTCGCAAAGTTCGAAATCTCGCCGATCGGGGAATACTTCTTTAAGATGACCTCGCCGTCTTTATCGGTATAGATTTCAAGCGGGTCGCCGCATCTGACACTGTTGATCAAGCGTTCGTCTTTTTTATGATTCCGCACCTGCCGGACGAGCGCCGATTCATCCCCCGCCGCCTGCTCGATGGCTTGCGTCGCGGAAACGTGCAGCAGCGCGTCAATGTCGCTCTTGAGCTGAATGTCGATGTGGTCGTCGTATACGTCGATGCGCTCGACGATGAACTCGATATCCTGCTTTTTCAGCTTGGGCTTGTTCAGAATGTCGTCGAAGATATCCAGCGCCGTCTTCGCAATTCGGTTCATGCGGATGACGTTGTTGCGATGGTCCGCCATCAGGTCGAGCTGGCTTTCCAGCCCGCGAATCTTTCCGTAACACTCCGCTTCCAGCGCGTCATAGGTTTCGTTTATCATCTCCTCCTGATCCGGCTTGCGCATCAGCTCCGCGATCTTCTGCCGGGTCAGCACCTTGAGCTGATTTTTCGCCGCGTCAATCTGCCTGCGCAGCATGTCCTGCGTCTTTTCGCCCTCGTTGATCTTCGCCTTTTCATCGCGGATGGACGCTTCCAGCGCGTCGATCATGTTGGCGCTGCCCTGCTTCACCTTCTGGACGTACATTTTCAAAATGCTGTCCAGAAAGTCCACCCGCGTATGATGTGAGGTGCAGCCCTTGCGCCCGCGCCGATGATAGGTTCCGCAGGTATACGCCGGATCAAGCTGCTTGCTGCTCATGGAGAACATCGGACTGCCGCAGTCCCCGCAGAACAGCAGCCCGGTATACGGCGTTTCGTACTTGCGGATGCCGTTGTAGTTGCTGCGCGTCCGCTTCTTCATCTGCTCCTGCACATAGGCGAACGTCGGATAGTCGATAATCGGTTCGTGATGGTTTTCAAAGACAAGCTGCTTGGATTCGTCAATCCGCTCGTCCTTTCCGTTGATGCCCTTGCGCCTGTACTTGCCCTGTCGAAGCGTTCCGATATAAAAATCGTTGCTGAGCATTCCCTGTATCGTCACAATCGCCCACGCATTCTTGCCCTGCCGAACGACCGGCTCGCCGCGTTCCGCTTTTCTCGCGGCTTCGGCACGTCTGGGTGTCGGTATGCTGTGGTCGGTCAGATAATTCGCAATCCGCTTGTAGCCCCAGCCCGACGTATACAGTTCAAAAATCTTTCGGACAACCTCCGCTGCCGCCGGATCGATTTCATACGTCATCAGCTTGTGGTTCTTCATGACATATCCATACGGCACGGAACAGATCCAGCGTCCATCCTGCTGCCGCCGGGAAATGACGCTTTTGACCTTCTGAGAAGAATCCGTGACCGGCATTTCATTGAGCAGAAAACGCAGGCGGATGTTTGTCCAATCGTCGTGCGTCGGATAATCGATGCTGTCCCCGATGGCTACAATCCGCACGCCCGCATCCCGCAAATCCTCCAGCTCGACCAGACCACGCGAATTGCGTCGGGAGAATCGGCTCAAATCCTTGATGATGAGGACATCGTACTGCCCCGTCATCAGATACGGGCGCATCCGCTGATAATCCTCCCGCTGCTCAAACGTATAGCCCGAACGGTCGCGATCCACAAAGAAGGTCAGCTCGCTGTCCGGGAAGTTCCGCTGCACATAATCCGAAATGATGTCCTTCTGGTTTTCGATGCTCGTGTTATCCCGATCCGCTTCCACATCCACGGAAATCCGGCAATAACCCGCGATACGATGCGGTTTTTCAACTCTTGCTTCCATATCAAAATCTCCTTGCCCCGAATGTCCCTATTATTGTAATCTTCTCCCTTTCTTCAGTGCAAGGATGCTGCCAATGCGCACCCATGGGAATCCCTTCCAATCGGCGTTCCGCGGTTGAACCAAAGAAGCGTGGACGTATTGTTTATCAGGCTGCCAAAGCCGGAACGGATCACCACCACCCGGTATCTCCACGTCTTTCCCAGCTCATAAAGCAGGCTTAAATCCGTGCGGCACCCGCTGTGAAGCCAAAGGATGATCGTTTGATTTTCATGCTGAACCTCTAATTCCATGACGCACACCTCATTTTCCCATCATTTGGCAGAAGGTATACCCCGCCGCCCGATGTTATTGTAAGCGCATCGTCTCCTTTAGACAAGGATACGGCAGACCTGCCCGGAGGGAGGTCCGCCGTATCGGATTGATATTTGCTTTTCCTATCGGTTTGCTTTCAGCATCGCCGCCGTGTTGGTCAGCAGATTCCCTTTGCCGGAGCGGAAAACGGTTACACGCTAAGACATTCCGTACCAAATTGAATAAGTAAATGTCGTTGTGCCAACCTTTTCCACTTTCATAATTTCAACATCGCTCATACCAAGAATATGCCAGGTATAGTCTGCTCCGAAAGCTCAGAAATGAGCTGTTTATAGCATATTTAGTGGTTCTTTTCCTTCATTCAATCTACATCCATAATTTCCGCCGCAATACGTTTCTGATTAGCTTTCTGTTTATATACATCGTTCAGATTACTTTTAGCGTATTGAAACGGCGTTCGCCTAGTTTCCTGTACAAGAAAGTCTTCAAAGAAGTTTTCCCAACTAAAAAACTTCTGGCTTTCAATATAGTCGCCCGGATTTTCCAGTATATCTACCAAATGTTCTGCATGAATGATACCCGATTTCAAGATCAACCATTCAAAAGATTCCGGCAAACAAAGCTGAAATGTTTCCGGATGTGTTTTACACAGTTTTAACACTCGATCCATTTCGGAGCCAAAGGCGGCACCATCTGCAATAATAAGAACTTTTCCTGTAGGATTATTATTTAACCACTTAAAAATAGCTGAATTAGAGCCCGCAGTTGCGCAATGCACACTTGTCCCTTCAAAATAAGCGCAGAAGAATTGATAACCAGAATGCGAATCTTCCGTAAGCAACACTTGAAAATCTTTTCGTTTTGATTTCGGAAATTTCGTATAGCGATGCAATTTTTCCGGTTTATAAATTTGCTCGAAGCTATGATATTTACCGCTGGTTTTAATCTGATAAATCTCCTCTACGCTGTATGGCAACTGGTGCAATCCTTCACGATTGAAAATCACATAGTAATTATCACTGTTTTTGATCGCTTCTGCAAATTTCTCTGAAGATATATACGTTGCACCTTCATCAATAAAGACAATGCTGTTCGAAATCCCATCCAGTTGATTTTTCCAGTCCATGTCCATCAAAGCCACGCAAGGTTTTGTACTGCTTAAATTCACACCGCTTTCTGCTTGCAATCGAGTATAATCCGCTATCATATTATATAGTGTAGTTTTTCCCGTTCCGCTGTCACCACGGACAATCGTGATGTTCCTGTGCAAATCGAATCTGAACTTTGCATTTCGATTTGACACTTCAACATGCTGTGTTCCCTTCATTTTTCCCTCACACAAACGCGCCTGCCTCGGCAACCAATTCTTTCATGTTCCTAACGATTCTTCCGGTATTAAGCACTTTAATTTTGAACTCACCCGAACCAAAATCCATTAGATGTCGGAGGTTTATTACAAGTTTACCCTGTTTTCCCAACTGCAAAATCCATTTTGCGCAATTATCTCCGCAAGTGGATGCGTTAAAGACCTTTCCGCTCTTATCATTTGCCATGAGCAACAGAGTTTTCACGCCACCTGACAGCTCTTTGGGGGAAATTGCCCCCAAAACTGGACTGTCTATCAAATTAGCACTTACAACTTCCGACTTATCCACATCCTGAATAATCTCCTTTGATAAGGGTTTTGTCAGCCAGTCGTCCCGATACTGATTTTGAAAATATACACTCGTATTATAAATAGCATCCGGCATATCGCCAAAGAAAACACTTAGCATGAATCTTCCACCTCGCTTCTATTATACACTTTTTTCAGCCAAATATCTGTCAGACTTTTCTTTTATTTTAGTCTTTCAGCACCCATCGCCTTGAATAAAACGCCCTCTGCCTCCTGATTATGCTATCGCAAAATAGCGTAGACTGCAAGTGTTTTGCTTCTGAATTTGAGTCTAAGTCTAGGTTATACTTCAATGAACATCACTTTTTCAAACTGTTCCACAGTCATCTCAGCATCCTCGACAGCCTGTTCGATTGTGATACGCCGAACTCAATGAAACCTAGTTCTTGCTATGAGCTCTGGTTCTTGTTCTTTGCTCTACAACGGCTTATACGCTTTGCATCATACCAATAACACTTGGATGCTTTTGCATCACCCTGAGGATTTTATCAGCCGCCCCTGAAGGGATATTACGTCCAGATTCCCATGCCTCAACAGCCTTAACCGTCATGCCAAGAACTTCAGCTAAACCAGCCTGTGTCATATTCGCATCCATTCTGAGTTTCTTTATTTCGCTTGGCGTCAATGGCTTTGATTTTTTCTTTGGACCTTCACAGGGCAGAACCAACAAATCATCCAGCGTCGATTTGCCCTGACTTTTTTCGAGAATCGCACATTCATCATAGCGTGTCATACCATTCTCTCGTAGTGCGATACCGATTCCGTGGCGATCCATTGGAACGATTCTTTCCTGTACCCAGCGCTTACTCCATTCCTCTCCGGGCTCATAGAGACCTTTCTGCGCAAACAACCGCATCATTCCTGGCAAAGACGAGAGTTTAACATCCTTACGAATCCTGAGTGAGAATTGCTGCGTTTTAGTATCATAGCTCAAATAAGCAACAGGATAATTCTGACGCTGCACATGAACGACCTTATAGTGCTTCATAATACGCATACCTCCTGCTGATCATTTCCCACGTTTTAACCAAATGCTCCTGTGAAAGAATTCCGTCAAGTCCTCGAAGGATTTCTGCCCTATGTTCAGGCAGAAGAGGAGGAAGCTTGATTCTTTCCGGCATAAGCTCCAGATTTCTGAACAAACTGGAAGTTCCAATGTAATTTGCCACCGGAACATCTCTCATTACATCAAGCTGCGAAACATTTTCAGCTCGTTCTCTCGTATAAAACTGCGTCAGTGAATATCCGAAATCAAAGATTGGGGCAAGCCGCAGATTGCCATTCTTATCCATCAAAATCTCAGTATTAGAACCGTGCCGATCCATGTTTCCAATCAAAAAATCGACAAGCATCGTTTCTGCAACCTGTCTTCCCCATCCCATGCGTTTGCAGAAATCAAGCGGTAATTCCCGTCCTTCTCTCATCAAGTCATGGAATATTTCCAAGCTAACATTAGTCTCTCCCAGTTTTCGATAGTCTTTCGATACACAAAGCCACGTCGTGTATTCCTGTTCATCAACTTCGACTAAAGCGTGAACCAATCTATAATTTGTATGGGGGATCTGCAAAATATCCAGTAGCCTTGATACAATCAATTCGTTGACGCTCTCGTGCCCATAGAATCCATCATGAGCATTAAAACTTGAAAGCTTATAAAAATTTTTATCAATAACTGACTTCATCAGAGAACCCTGTGTTCCCGACGATCCGGAAAACGCATTCCATTTGATACTTCGATAATCCTGAATCTTACGAATGATATCTCTTTTCACATCTAATCACCCAGTTCATTATACCCTATTCAATAGGGTTTCGTCAATCGACCGCTACACAATCCAATAATATCATGGATAGAATTATGATCAAAGTCAACAAGCTGCTTTGCAACATCTATCTTAATCATCCCGCAAAGAAGCGCAATTGTATTCAAACATCAATATCCTACCGAAACACCCTCCCTTTTTCTCAGCATCCTTCTTCAAATGCTAAAAGACGCCTCTGATCGAGGCACCTTCCCTATGGTCGATTCTTCTTTCAAAAACCTCAATTACGAAAAAATGAGCGAATACTCCGGCTTTCGTCACAAAACATGAGCGAATCGGGCTTCACATCTCACATTTTTCGATTATCCATGCCGCCAAGAAGGTCCGCAAACGCTTTTTCAAACGCCTCGTCTTCTTCCCTGGTTCGCTTCTTCGGACCTTTGAGATGATGCTTTCCTTTGCCCATTCGGGCTTTTCTCGCAAGATGTCGCTCCATAAGCATCTGATCAATATTATCCTGCGTATAAAGCATTCCGCTCTGACAAATCGCAAACGCACCCTTTCCAAGCGCTAATGCTGCCACTCCGTAATCCTGTGTGACGACCACATCAGCACGCTCACACAGGTTGATCAGCGCAAAATCCACAGCATCGGCTCCTGCGCTGATCACCTTGACATCGCTATAATCAGACTTCAGCACATGATTCGTATCGCATAGCAGCGTCACCGGAATCCCATGTGCTTTAGCAATTCTTTCCACAATCCCAATCACCGGACAAGCATCCGCATCCACAAGTATTCTCATCATCTGTTCACCCTTGAGCATGGTCAATCAGCCATGCAAAACCATGTGCAATACGCTTTTCTACATCTGTGAAATGCCCGCCGTTTTGCCAGACAAGCTCACTGTAACGGACACAACCATCGTCCTTCACCTGTTCATGCTGCCATCTGGTCATCTCACCAACAGCAGCCATTTTCCGGTTGCGCGTCTTTTCTTCCTTTTGTCCGAGGCTGAAATACATAACGCTTCGTTCCGGCGCATGCTGGCGCTGCGCATATTCTTTCCATCCCGGATACCATAACGATCCGCTGCAGCTTGCGACGCCGTTGAATTCTCCGCTTTCATAGAACGTAAAGAGGCTGAACAACCCAGCAAGCGAGTATCCGCCGATCAACCTTGCAGAACAATCCGTCGTCAGATTCCCCTCAACAAACGGAATACACTGGTCTATCAACCAATCCATCGTTTCCTTCGCGCCGCCTGTGAACTCTTCCTGTCCAAATACGGATGGAACTGCCCAAGGCGAAAAGTCCTGATTCCAATGTTCCACTTCATATGCAACAAGCGTCCAAGATTTCCCCTTTGTCATCTCTTTTAACAGTTCGGCAACGGTAGTCTCCTCATTGTCATCCCGCCTCGCCGTTCCCCAGTAAATAACCGATCCATCGTGTCCACAAGTCCAAATCCTGCATGTTTTTCCTGCAATATGCTCAATCCTGAATTCCATACCCTATATCCTGCCTTTTCTGAGCATTCAGTCCGTATAGAATCCTCTTTCTGTAAACAAGTGTCTTTTCCTTCTGTACGATTCACAAATCACAACGATTTTGCCTTCTTACTGCTTATTGATCTTCAGCAGCTTTGCAGTATTGTTCAGCAAATCCTCTCTTCCGGATCTGAAAACAGCAACCCGATATTTCGTGCCCTTGTACTGTCTGTAGACCGGTTCCAGAATCGCAACATCCTTTTCATCATTTGGAAGCCAGATCGATACCAGATGCAGCTGATGATCGACGCACATTTCCATATTCTCACCTCTTGAACTTATTTCTTTTCCCAACATGTGGGAAATATACCCACTTCTTTCCAAATTCTCGCTCATTCTGTGACGGATTTCGGCATCACAAGGATACGGCAGAGTATCATTCTCTGCCGTATGGCTTCTGATGCCCATTCGGCATAAGCCTTTATCGAGGCTTACAGGCTGCGGACGGCTTATCCGCATCATAGCCCCACCTGTGCCGTTGTTTTCTGCAACGCGCACCGTAGGTTCTCCCCTCTATTCCATAAGGAGCCGTGAGGAAGTATCATTATGCCCATGCCGCCTTATCGCGCCCTGCCTGCCACACAAGGATGATGAAATGCGTTTATCGCTCGGTCTTTGCCATCTCCGCGCCGCTTCATCCGCCGCTCCGCCACATGGGATCTGTACCCGTAAGCTCGTATGGAATTGTCAATGTTCAAAGAAGAAAAAGAATCCCTTCACTAATAATCAGGTTTTAGGGGGCAAAGATTAAGCCTTAAATGAAATTTTCTTAAAACTTTTTGACTCGACACGCCAATCCGCGTATTTTGCGCTGAATCGAATAGGTAATCGCCGCTTTGCTGACCCCCTCCGCTTTCGCAATTTCAACATTACTCATGCCAAGAATATAGCGGGCATAAATGCGCTTCGCCTGTTTATCCGGAAGCATCGAAATAGCAGCATGAAGTTGTTCTCTGGTCAATTTTCGCTCATAGATTTCTTCCGGCGAAAGCACCCTGAACACGACGCTATGCTCGATCTCGTCTGAGCAGTCAAGCGTATAATATGCCTTATGATAATACACGCGCTGCATATACGCTTTCTCCATGCGTTCGAAGGTCTCAAATACCTCTGCCACCTCATCCGGCACTTCAACGTAATAGTCTGATTTATACGCATCCGGGTAAAGCACCCGCAGATTGATCGTTTTCATATTTTTCCTCCATTCGATTTGTTTTGTGAGCAAATCGAACAGGAGGCGGTGATCGACACCGGAGAATTTTCGGGCGAAAGAAAAAGGAGACGCACCGCAATGCGACTCCTTGAGTATGGTTATCCGCTACATTTCTATGAAATTCCAGCCATCCGTTCTATACGGCTCTATCTTTAGCATAACCGTCATTTTCTTTACCCGCATTGCAGACCTAATAAATATGGATTCACAGTGCATTAAAAACAGAACAATCGTCAGTTAGAATACACTTTGAGGTGATCTATACATGGACGATTACTCCATCGCATTGGGAAATGCGGTCAAAGAAGCACGCACAGAATCCAAGCTCACACAAGAACAGATTGCAGACATGTTGGATATCGATTCACGCACAATCAGCCAAATCGAACGCGGATTAGGTAATCCAAAGTTGGAAACGCTTTACCCGCTTATTCGCATACTCAATGTTGACGCTAATACTATCTTCTACTCCGCTCCTAGGACTGAAACACCCAAGCTAGATCGTCTGATGCGCCTTGTCAGCACATGCACGGAATATGAGGCTCATGAGCTTATTCGTATCGTCAACGATATATTGAACATTATGCGCCATTCTGAAAACGAAAACGAAGAAAATGCAATCTGATTCCTTAGATAGCCTGTCTCTGTACAGCGTCTTTGCGTCTGACAAGAAGCATTCTATCTTCTATTATTTTCATGGAGTTTGAATCCGTTTAATCGGAAACAAACTCTTTTTATATTCTCACCGTGTATTTTGATATAGTTTCATATTTAGAAGACTAACTTTTGTTTCTCGTTTGCATTTCGGGCAATACAAAGGAAAATTGAGCAATACTGTATCTGAAAATGCTTTGGTTCTGGTTTTTTGCTTACAATACGGGCACTTAACCCATTCTGCTTCTGTCAGCACGAGCGTTTTTCCCTGAGAAATCAATTTCATAGTGCCATCATCCACTCACCGCACATCCTTCCATGAAGTCACCTTGGGAGCATCCAGCAGCTTGTCCTTCAGTTTGACAGGATTCATAAATTCGCCGGTCTGCGCATTGACAATCATCGTGCTGTAGTGCATCCGTTCCATAACCGGATAACTTTCATCCGGTGAAAGCTGTTTTGCCGGGTCAAACGCATAATCACATTCAATCTGCCACACCGGATAAAGTACATTTCCTCCCTCCACATCTCGATAACAGCAGTATCCAAACCGCAGAGCATACACACGCCGGATGTACCCGTTCTGAATCAACTTCTCTACGGTGCTCTGAACTTTGTCAAAGCTGCAAAGCGGGACATCCTCCTCAAGCTGTTCGGTTTTCCGAATCGGTTCAATCTCCATTCGGCATGTACCATCCAAATAAGATATCATCTTTTCGTCTGCTTCAAGCCGATTGCACAGCTGTATTTTCGCGGCATCTGAACGATCCGGCTTTGAAAAGCCAATCTCCTCTTCGCTGGCATATGCAACAGGATCTCCTGCTCCCATCAGAACAGGAATTCCTGCTATCTTTTGCCGCAACGCCAAGACCGCGCAAGGAACATCCTCCGATATTTCTTCCAGCCATATAAAGCTGTATTCTGGCGTTTTATCTGGAAATAGTTTTTTCATTACATTGCTGATGGTTTCTATACATCCTTTTAGGATGCTTCTTTCTTTATAAGATATATCCGGGTTGGATTCATCCAAGCAGAAAGACCTTCCGCGCAGGCTTCCAAACTGACCTGTCTCTTCCTTTGACGATATATCCTGATTGGCATACTCAATACAAATCGTTCCCTTACACACCTCATACAAGTGCATCCATTCGCCTGTTTCCGAATCATAGTAATGCCGGGAACCTTCCTCATTATTCGTCGTAGTCAACGGTATATCCGGATGAATTTGATCCGGCACGACATCCAGCGGCTCTACCCGTAGGACAGGGACAACTTCAACATTCGGTATCATCGGCAGGACATCGACTTCAATCTGTCGTCCATAGGTATCTGTATAGTTTTGGATCCACCGCCCCATTTCATCAACCTGTTGACGCAATTCTACAATCGACACCCACTCTGCTTTTGCCGAAATTTCCAGCAGCAAAAGAAGCACAATAATCAGTACACAGCTTGCTTTCTTCATCCATTATCCCTCCTTGAAGCGTCTAAAACTATTTCTAACCTAATGACGTTATTTTTCTCAATTATTCACACCTTTTTGTGATTTGTTTTCTATCTTTTGTGTGTCGAATGTTGTATTACTTTCAAATGTATTCAATGCAAAAATAAATAAAGAAAAGGCGCTCCAAATCCATCCACGCTTGGATTTGAAGCGCTATTACGCTCATTCTCTTGATAGGATATCCAGTAGCTCCCGTTGTCCTTTATCCATTTGAAGCAGCTGCCGTTTGATATCCGCCGGATCTCTCACTGTTTTAAGCCACACTTTCAGTTGCTCGATCCGATTCTTTTCCAATGATTCTTCGATTTCTCTCTCCATCCTTATTTGCTGAATCCATGAGATGATTTTCACCCGTCAATGTACCTCCTCCCATGTGATAACCCGCGGGCAGTAAGCCAGTTCTTGTTTTTCTATTAAATAAGGTTCGATCTGTCCAGTTTGAGCATTCATCACAAGCTGCTTATAATAATACTGCTTTCGCTCATCCGGAATCTGCTCAGATTTTTTCAATTCTTCCTTTGCTGACTCTGTATAATCACACTCACACATCCAAACCGGATAAATCGTATATATATTTTTTCCTTCATCACTGAAATAGACGCAGTATCCCAATTTCAAAGCATATATTTTCCTAATCTTTCCCTTTTCAATTTCCTTTTCCAAGTTATTTATAATTACATCAACATTTTGTAATGGTACATCTTCTTCAATTTTATTTACTCTTTTCAGCCATACTGCATCCAGCTCAAATCGACTTCTATTCATAAACTCAAAATAATTATCTCTCACACGCCATAGCTTTACATTTTTTCGCCAAAAATCGTTTACACCCTTTTTGCCTTTATCAGAAGCCAAATCCAAGGAAAGTCTATCTCCAACATCTACATAAATTGGAATTCCGTCCATCATTTCTCTAATACTCAGATTATATGTTCCTGACGGATAATCTTCCACATAATCTCCAAGATCATAATCATCTATCCCTTTCACCTTATGCAGCCGCGAACGAAGTTCTACACGATCCACCACAACATCCGGTTCTCCGGGGTAGAAATATCCAATTATCTTCTCAAGATAGGCTACCGCATCTTCCAGCGATGCAGGATTGTCCTCCGCGTAAGTATACGCCTGCTCGATCTCATATGGGTAAAAAAATTCACTCGTGTATTTTGTATTCAGATTATGCTCATCTCTTGGCGAAGAATAGTTCGCATTGAAGTTCACCTGTTCAAAATCATCGAGATCCAATGCCTTTGCTTCTCCTGTTATGCCTTCTTCTGAAAACAAATTAGACTCCGCATACACCGACCACCATCCGTCTTCTCCGATTTTCTCCAGCATAGTTCCATCTCTGGTTAAACGCTGCTCGTATACCGCATAGTAGGGTTCAACCAAAAAAACAGGAAATTCTTCCACTTCCGGCACAATGATCGGCACATCCACCTCAATCGTCCGCCCATGCGCTTCATAAGTCTTTGTCCACCGCCCCATCATCTCAACCTGCTGGCGCAGTTCGGAAATGGACACCATGTCGCCGCTTGCCAATACTAGCGTCGGCATAATCATCAAAACACAGAACAAAAATGTTATTTTTCTCATTGTATATCCTCCCATGTGATCACCTCTGGACAGTACAACATTTCCGTTTTCTTTAACCACTGACTTTCCATTTTTCCAGTTTGCGCATTAAACAAAATCTGTGAAAAAATAAAACCCCTTCGGAAATTGTCATCGACGATATTATTCATTATTTTTTCTTTCGAATTATCTGTGTAGTCGCAATCACACACCCACACTGGGAACAACGTATATGTTTCAGGCGAAGCGTCGTTTAGATAATATGCATAACCCAACCGCAAAGCATAAACATTTCGAATATTTCCGTGTTTAATCTTCTGCTCTATTTCACGAAGGATACATTGTAATGACGCAAGCGGAACATCATTCTCAATCATGTTTTTTTCTCGAACCCAACAGACGCGAATATCAAACGAATCATCTGTCATATATTCAAAATAGCTAATGCTGATTCCTTCGATTTTTAAGCATTTCTTCACCTCGGCATCATCGAACTTTCTATCTGCCGAAAAGCTATCAATGCGTTCACCTACGCCTGTATAGATTGGAAGTCCGTGCATCACCTGACGCAAATCAAGGTAATAAGTTCCCATCGGATACTCATCAACATATCCACCTGATTCGCTCAAATCCTTTACTTTTCTCGCACGTTCTCTAATCTCTACATAGTCAAGATCAAATCGGTTTTCTTCTCTCGGATAAAAGTAGTCCAATACTTTTTGCAGCGCTTTTTTCGCGTCAAGTAAACAATTTATATTCCCTTCCGCATATATGCCATCAATCTCAGGCTCAAATCCATAATGGCTCTTGTATCCATACTTTAGCCTGCCTCCTCGCCGTACATATACCCAATCATGTCCTGCCTGAAGCATCACATTTCTCTCACTCACAAAAAATGTTGAGGGCGCATCTGCTTCAAGCTGAGGATTTATGAATTTCAGCAGATTGTGGTCTGCATATTCTGTAAATGAGTCTTCCTTTGAAAGAATATAAACACTCTGATCATTTTCATCCCATGAAAATCCATCATTCTCAGGCGTAACCGCTTGGATTTCAAGAATCGGCAATTCATCAACATCAGGCACAATAACGGGTATATCTACGCTTACTTCGCCATTCGGCGTGTCATAGTTCTTTGTCCATCGCCCCATCCTCTCAACCTGCTGGCGCAGTTCGGAAACGGACACCATGTCGCCGCTTGCCAATACCAGCGTCGGTACAATCATCAAAACACAGAACAAAAATGTTATTTTTCTCATTGCTTTTTCCTTCCAATACTCTTGGTTTCATTGAATGGTTGGACAATACATATCGTTCCAACTGAAATTCTGCTTATCCAACAGCTTTCCTGTCTGCGCATTAAAACCTACCCTTGTAAATTTCGTTCCTTCTCGCAAACCAGCATCCGCAATATAAACACTTCCGTCTTCCTTAGCAGATTGTGTGTAATCGCACTCGCATATCCATATTGGATATAAGGTGTAGGATTCCGGCGATTCCTCATTCAAAAAGCAAACATAGCCCAAACGCAGCGCATATATATTTCTGATTTTACCCTCGTCGATTTGCTTCTCAATTTCCCTAATGATCGTTTGTACAGATGCTAACGCTATATCATCTGCTAAAGTATCTTTTTCTTTAATGCCGATCAAACTCAGAGAAAATGAATCTCGACTCATCACTTCCGCTGAACACAGTGGTAGCATGACGATTCTAAAATAATACTGACAGAATTTATTCCACATCTTATCCATCGAACCATACAGATTAGGTGCAATTTCATAAATCGGTATTCCATTCACCTTTGGACGCAAATGCAAGTAATACGTTCCACTCGGATAATAATCAACAGTTTCTCCAAGGCTCATATCGGCAGGATTACTTGTCTTGCTTTTTCTTGCTCTGTCTCTGATTTCAATAAACTCAACATCATATCCATCTATTCCGCTTCCGTAATAATAATTGGCTATTCTCTGAATATAATCAATCGCTTCAAAAAGCGCCATATCACCATCTTCAGCATGTGCTTCATTCATCGAAACCTGCCATGGATAAACATGCTGTTCTTTATATTTAAGATGATCCTTTTGACCTATGCTCAAAATCTCTTGTGGGGCATTTAATTTCACACTAATTCCGACGCATTCCTCTTCATCTTTATACTGATTATAATCAACATTTTTGCCTTTTTCTATTTCAGGATTCAGATATCCATACAGAGCATTTTCTTCAAAGCTCCATCCCATTGTATGTGGATTTTCATACCTTTTTAAATGATCGCACGAAAAAAGCTCGGTTTCAGAATAAGGATTATAGGCTTGCACTGTCACAATTGGCAATTCATCAACTTCCGGCACAATAATCGGCACATCCACCTCAATCGTCCGCCCATACGCTTCATAAGTCTTTGTCCACCGTCCCATAGCTTCAACCTGATAACGCAGTTCGGAAATGGACATCATGTCGCCGCTTGCCAATGCCAGCGTCGGTACAATCATCAAAACACAGAACAAAAATGTTATTTTTCTCATTGTGTATCCTCCCATGTGATAACCCGCGGGCAGTAAGCCAGTTCTTGTTTTTTTATCAAATAAGGCTCTATCTGTCCAGTTTGAGCATTAATCACAAGCTGCTTATAATAATACTGCTTCCGATCATCCTGAACCTGCTCAAATTTTTTCAACTCTTCCTTTGCTGACTCTGTATAATCACACTCACACATCCAAACCGGATAAATCGTATATATATTTTTTCCTTCATCACTGAAATAGACGCAGTATCCCAATTTCAAAGCATATATTTTCCTAATCTTTCCCTTTTCAATTTCCTTTTCCAAGTTATTTATAATTACATCAACATTTTGTAATGGTACATCTTCTTCAATTTTATTTACTCTTTTCAGCCATACTGCATCCAGCTCAAATCGACTTCTATTCATAAACTCAAAATAATTATCTCTCACACGCCATAGCTTTACATTTTTTCGCCAAAAATCGTTTACACCCTTTTTGCCTTTATCAGAAGCCAAATCCAAGGAAAGTCTATCTCCAACATCTACATAAATTGGAATTCCGTCCATCATTTCTCTAATACTCAGATTATATGTTCCTGACGGATAATCTTCCACATAATCTCCAAGATTATAATCATCTATCCCTTTAACCTTATGCAGCCGAGAACGCAGTTCCACACGATCCACCATAACAGCCGGTTCTTCGGGGTAGAAATAACCGATAATCTTCTCAAGATTCGTTACAGCGTCTTCCAGCGATGCAGGATTGTCCTCTGCGTAGGTATACACCTGCTCAATCTCATATGGATAAAAAAATTCACTCGTGTACTTTGTATTCAGATTATGCTCATCTATTGGCGAAGAATAGTTCGCATCAAAGACTACCTGTTCAAAATCATCGAGGTCTAATACCCTTGCTTTTCCTATTATGCCTTCTTCTGAAAGTAAATTTGATTCTGCATATACTGAACAACGTCCGTCTTCTCCGATTTTCTCCAGCATAGTTCCATCTCTGGTTAAACACTGCTCGTATACCGCATAGTATGGCTCAACCGAAAAAACAGGAAATTCTTCCACTTCAGGAACTATAATGGGGATATCTACTTGCACCGTTCTTCCTTTTGCTTCATAGCTCTCATTCCAACTTCTTCTTTGGTTTTGGAGTTCTTTAATTCCATACATGTTATTTTCCGATTCTCCTTGTGCAAAGAAGAACACCTCTAATAAAACAGTGATTAAAAAAAACAACGTTTTTTTCATAATTTTCTCCTTATAATATAAATATCATGAAGCAGGAATCTGCTTGCAGGAATCTGCTTCATGATATTTATAACATTTACTTATTCACATCATAACGACCATTCAGCGTAATTCTGCTAATGCCATCATTGTTATAATAGTTTGTATTTCCACGCGCCGATACGGTATAAAAGGTACCACTTTTAATATTATTATTCTGAATCGGAACACTCAGGCCCTGCGTACACCACTTCGAGCCACGCGTTGTATTCGTTTTCACTTCAATGCCACGGAAGTGATTGGTGTATTCGTCCGTATCCACGTTATCATGATGATACACATAGATAGCCGCCTGCGTTCCGGATTTCTGTTGTCCCGCTTCGTCAGCTTTCGTGTAGTTCGTCGTGCTATTGCACCAAACTGGAATGCCAAATGGCGCCGCACTCGCTACGCTTGCCAAGCTCACCAGCATCGTAATCGCCAAAGCCAACGCTA
>ERZ773260.697-NODE-697-length-47783-cov-7.603440_pt1 | contig 47783 bp, 39 predicted proteins | sample MGYA00511387_ERZ773260 | MGnify/ENA primary metagenome ERZ773260 (study PRJEB29015, sample SAMEA2737745) | human gut metagenome | biome: human gut; feature: human-associated habitat; material: faeces | place: China | collected 2012 ...
CGTCATAAACATAGGGCTGAAACAGGTGCATATCCATATAGATAGACGCATCATTTGCCCAATGCTTGTACAGTTCGTGACATAGTTTTCGCGTCATCGCCTTTAACTGAATCGTTGGCATGTTAGACCTTACCTACCTTATCATTCCGACTTATCGCTTTGTTTAATTCGATCATGTGGCTTTAATATATGCAATAACATTCTCGGCAGACATTACTGCCGGGAATGAAACTGTCTTATGACTACCCGCCTTTGCTGCGTGGGCCGCATTTTGTTATGTGTCAGATCCCGGTGCCTGCGGCTGCGGTTCTGCTGCCGTTTTCTGCTGGCGGGGCTTGATCTCTGCCAGCGCCTGACGGAGCGCTTCGTTTTCCGTGCGGAGCGCGTCAAGCTCCTCGCGCAGCGGGGCGAGCTGCTTTTTGACCTTGCGGTCGGCGATGGCCTGATGCACCTTGTAATGGCTGTACACATTCAGCGCTGTGAGCGCGACGAACGCGCCGCCCGCGATCAAACCGATCTTTTTCATGTCTGACTTCCGGAGCACGTGATGCGATTTGTTCTTTCCGCCGCGCGTGATCTCCACGACAGCGGGATCATGCTCGGCAAGCTTCCGCGCAGCCAGCGCCGCGCAGCACTGTTTGACCTTGCAGTTCATATTCTGACCTCCTGTTTGCAAAAATTATCCATGCCTTTGCCTGTATTATATCCAATTCAGCAGACTTTTGCAAGGGGCAGATGGGCCTGTTTGTCCAAAGCCTACGCAGTCTCACGCGCAGCCTTTTTGTTCTGCACGATCTGCAGCGCGATGATCCCCGCGACGATCACAAGGCCGATCAGATCCGAGACGGTGCCCGGGATCAGCAGCGTCAGTCCGCCGATCACCGCAAGCACGCGCAGCGGCCAGTGCATCGTCCGGAGGATATAGCCCTCCAGACCGGCGGCGACGGCGAAAATGCCGAGAAGCGCCGTAATAACGATCTGAATGACCTGAAACACGCTTGTGACGTTCTCGAACAGCATCTGCGGGTTATACGCGAAGATGAACGGGACGATAAAGGCCGCGATGGCGAGCTTGGTCGCATTAATGCCGGTCTTCATGGGGTTCGATTTCGCGATGGCGGAGCCTGCGTAGGCCGCCAGCGCGACCGGCGGCGTGATATCCGCGACGATGCCGAAGTAGAACACAAAGAAATGCGCGGCGACGAGCGGGTAGCCCATCTTGATGAGGATCGGCGCGCACGTGGAGGCCATGATGCAGTAGTTCGCGGTCGTGGGAACACCCATGCCGAGGATGATGCAGCAGATCATGGTCAGAATCAGGCCGATAAACGTTGCATTGCCAGCCAGCTGCACAACGGCGTTGATGAGAATGGAGGCAAGACCGGTGACGGTGATGCAGCCTGCGATGATACCGGCCATCGCACAGGCGACCGCGACGGTAATGGCGCCCTTCGCGCCTGCTTCCAGAGAATCAAAGACGGAGTTCGCGGAGTCCCCGGCCGCACCGAGCGCGGCCTTGCCGACGGTGCGGAACGTGCGCGTCTGCGCGCTTTGCAGGCGGAGCATGAAGAAGTTGACAAGGCCGACCGCGATGGCCGCAAGAATGGAATACGCGGCGGAGTGCGACATCGTCTTTGCACCGGAGGACACGAGCCAGACCAGCAGGATCAGCGGCAGAATCAGATAGCAGTCGCGGGCCAGAAGCCGCCACTTGGGCAGCTGATCTCTCGGAATGCCGTTCAGGCCGAGCTTTTTCGCCTCCAGATGCACGGAGATGAAAATGCCGGTGAAATACAAGATCGCGGGCAGGATGGCCTTGACTGCGACCTGCGCATACGGAATGCCGATGTACTCCGCCATCAAAAACGCTGCTGCGCCCATGATCGGCGGCATGATCTGGCCGCCGGTCGAGGCAGCCGCCTCGACTGCGCCAGCGAACTCCGGCTTGTAGCCGGTTTTTTTCATCATCGGGATGGTGAACGAGCCGGTCGTGACCGTATTGCCGACCGAGGAGCCGGATACCATGCCGCACAGCGCGGAGGAAATGACCGCGACCTTTGCCGGGCCGCCGGAAGACCAGCCCGCGAGCCGGTTTGCGAACGAAATAAAGAAATTCGCAATGCCGGTGCGCTCCAGAAACGCGCCGAAGATGATGAACAGCACAATGTAGGTATAGCACACGCTGACCGGCGTGCCGATCACGCCGCTGGTCGTGTAGAACAGCTTATAGATGATGTTTTGCAGGGCCTTATAAAAGCTTGCACCATAGCTCAGCTGATTATAGAACGCGTAGACGACCAGAAGCCCGGCGACCACAAGAATCGGCAGACCCACGCAGCGGCGGCAAAGCTCGACCAGAACCAGAATGCCGATGCAGCCGATGACCACATGAATGGGCTGGATGCGGGTGGCAAGCCGGATCATCGTCATGGCGTTGCGTGCAAAGTAGAAAAAGCAGGCCGCGCCGACGAGCATCAGGAGAATGTCGTACCACGGCAGATAGTTGGGCCGCACGTGATGCTTGCTGGCCGGGAAGTTCAGAAAGCCCGCAAGGATGATAAAACCCATGAACAGCGGCAGCCGGATCTCCGGCATGGCCGTGGAAAACAGCGTCATGCAGATGCAGTACACGGCAAAGCAGGCCATGAAGACTTTAATGACAATGGCGCGCCAGCCGGACCAGATGCGGGTGTTGGATTCGCGGTCATATTTGCGCATGACCTCGTCAACGTCGGCGGCGATATTCTGCTCTGTACCGGCGTTTGCGGTCGCGGGGGTGGTCTTGTCAGGATTCTTGGACAAGATGCATCTCTCCTTCTTCTTTTTGTACGACAACTACGGCAGGGAAGTCCTGCCGTAGTTGCTGCTATGCGTAAAGTACGCGTTAAGCTTACTTGGTGGGAACGTCAAAGCCCTTTTCCGCGAAATACTTGGCCGCGCCCGGATGATAGGGGACGGAGGTAACGGAAGCGCCGAACTCGGTGCTGACCTCCGCGTACTTGGCGTGGGTGTCGGTGAGACTGGCGGCGTTGTCGAAGATATCAGCGACCAGCTTGTAGATGGCGTCCTCGGAAACATCGTCGCGGGCGAGGACGACCGCGCTGACGGCGACGGTGATGGTGTCAGAATCAAGACCGTAAACATCCTTGCTGATGGTGACCTTGGTGTAGTACGGGGAAGAGGCAAGCAGCTTGTCGACGTGCTCATCATCGAGCGAGACAAGATAGACGTCCTTGGTCGTCGCAAGGTCAGTGACTGCCGTTGTCGGAGCACCCGCAACGATGAAGGCCGCGTCGATCTGGCCGTTTTTCAGGGAATCCGCGCTGTCGCCGAAGGACTGGTACGTCGGGTTGATGTCGGCCTCCGTCAGACCGTAAGCACCGAGCACATCCGTGGCGTTAAAATACACGCCGGAACCGGCCGCGCCGATGGAGACGTTTTTGCCCTTGAGATCGTCAACAGACTTGATCTCAGGATCAGTCGTGACGATCTGCACCTGCTCGGTGTAGAGCGCGGCGACCGTGGAGAAGCAGCTGACAGCGCCGGTGTCGGCAAACAGGTTCGTGCCGTCGTAGGCGTAGGCCATCACGTCGGACTGGCAGAAGGCCAGCTCCGCGTTGCCGTCTTCCAGCTCAAAAATATTCGACTGGGAGCCGTTGCCGACCAGGCCGACAATGTCAACGCCCGCGTTGTTCGTCGCGTGCTGGGCAATGACGGAGCCGAAGGCGTAGTACGTGCCGGATTCGCCGCCGGTGACGAAGCGCAGCTTGGCACCGGAGGATGCTGCAGGTGTTTCAGCGTTGGAAGCAGGTGTATCGGATGCGTCAGAAGCCGTATCGGACGTCGTCTGCGTGGGAGCCGCGGGAGAAGCGGCACACGCGGCCATGCCCAGAACGAGGACAGCCGCGAGAAGCAATGCAAGAATCTTTTTCATATCTATTCCCTCCTGAATTGATTTGCTGTGTGAAAGTATAATACATCAAAGTGCATTTTTCAAGATGCAATTTGTCATTTCAAGAAAAAAATTTTTCAAGAAATTCGTATTTTCAACGGAAATCCTTCAAAAATTAGTATAAACCTGAATTATATGAACAATCAAGAAAGATTTGATTCATTTTGATGAAAGACAGCAAGCTGGATTCCTGCATATTAAGGCGAAAAATCAGGCAGCCCACACGGGCTGCCTGATGCATGATAAATGATCTAATCTGAATTTTTATTCAGATATTCTTTCAAAAACAGAATGGCCTGCCGGTAGCCCTCGAAGCCGAGGCCCATGTAGGTCTTCACGCAGGCCAGGCGGGCATAGGAGATCTGCCGGAACTTCTCGCGCTTCGTCACGTCGGACAGATGCACCTCGACCGCCGGAAGCGCGACAGCCTTCAGCGCATCCAGAAGCGCAACGCTCGTGTGCGTATAGGCCGCCGGGTTGATGACAATGCCGTCAAACACGCCGTAGGCCGCCTGAATTTCATCGACCAGCGCGCCCTCGTGGTTGGACTGGAAGACCTTGCAGGAGATATCCGCTTCGCGGCACGTATCCTCGCAGAACCGCACCAGCGCGGCGTAATTCTGCCGCCCGTAAATATCCGGCTCCCGCAGGCCGAGCAGGTTGAGATTCGGCCCGTTCAATATCAGCAGCTTCATCCAAGCACCTCCAAAATCTGCCGCACAGCATCCTCTACTGTGCGGTCGTTGTCGATCATAGCGTCCGCAAATTTTTCATACAGCGACTTTCTGCGCCGGTAGAGCTCCTCCGCGCCGAGCGCCTGCGAGACGGGCCGCCCGCTGATGGGAAGGCGGCTCAAATCGCGCGTCAGGCAGAAGATCGTTCCGTTCTGGTGCAGCAGCGGGTAATTTTCCGGCCTTGTCACGCAGCCGCCGCCCGTAGCGATGACCAGCCCGGAGCGCTTGCCCAGCTCCGCCAGCACCGCCGTCTCTCGCTGCCGGAAGCCATCCTCACCCTCAAGCCGAAAAATCTCCGGGATATTCATCCCGGCCTTCTGATCGAGTACGGTGTCCGCGTCCAGGAACGTGCGGCCCAGCTGCGCGGCCAGCCGCGTGCCGATCGTCGTCTTGCCGCTGCCCGGCATACCGATGAGAACCACGTTCTGCATCTGCGCGGCCAGCGATTTTGTGATCGCGGCAATGCGTTCGTCTGCGATCGGTGCGCCGAGGAACGCCTCGCAGCTTTTCTTTGCCTGCGCGGTAAGCATCAGAAGCCCGTTTGCCCGCTTGAGGCCGAGCTGCTCCGCCTGCAGCAGAAATTCCGTGCGCGCCGGATTGTAGACCATGTCCAGCGCGGCCTCCAGCGCCGGGAACCGGCTTAACGCAGACGGCGAGACACCGGTGTTCGGATACATACCGAGCGGCGTTGCGTTTACGGCGATTTCCGCGTCTGTGTGCCGGTCGAGATTTTCGTAATTGTCCTCCCCGTGCCGGGAGATCACGACGACCTCCCGCGCGCCCATCTGCCGCAGGACATACTGCGCCGTCGCCGACGCGCCGCCGCTGCCGAAGACGAGCGCCTTTTTGCCGCGCACCTCCGCGCCGCTGGCCCGAACCAGCATGGAAAAGCCGTAGGCATCCGTGTTGCCGCCCCAGAGCGTTCCGTCCGGCCTGCGGACGATGGTGTTGACCGCACCGATGGCGCGGGCCGTGTCAGACAGCTCCGCGCAGTAGGGGATGACCGTTTTTTTATAAGGGATCGTCACATTCAGACCGTCAAATTCCCCGGAGCGCAGAAAGCCCTCCAGCTCCTCCGGCTCCTTTTCATATAAAAGATAGGAATAGCCCGCAAGCTGTGCGTGGATGGCGGGGGAATAGCTGTGGCTGAGCGTCCGGCCCAGCAGTCCGCAGCGCAGTGTTTCAGAATGCATATCCAAGCTCCTTCTTTCTTCCCATCCACGCGTCCAGTACGGCGATCGCGGCCGCAGCCTCCACGCACGGGACGGCCCGCGGCACGATGCACGGGTCATGCCGCCCGTGGATCACAAGCGTCGTGTTTTCCATCCGCGAAAGACTGACGGAGTCCTGCTGGCGGGAAATGGACGGCGTCGGCTTGAACGCGGCGCGGAACACGACCGGCATCCCGGTCGAAATCCCGCCCAGAATGCCGCCGCAGCGGTTCGTTTCTGTCACAATACGCCCATCCTGTACGCGGAACGCGTCGTTATGTTCGCTGCCCCGCAGCCGTGCGGCGGCAAAGCCTGCGCCGAACTCCACGCCCTTGACCGCCGGAATGGCGAACACGGCGCGTGCAATCAGATTTTCCAGTCCGCCGAACATCGGCTCGCCAATGCCCGCGGGCAAGCCCTCTACCACGCATTCGACCACGCCGCCGACGGAATCCCCGTCCGCCTTTGCCTGCGCGATCTCCGCCTGCATGGCCGCTGCCGCATCGTCGGAAACAGCCGGGAACGGCTTTTCCGCGACTGGTGCGTCAAACGGCGCGCTGTCCGTGGCGTGCCCGATGGACAAAATGCGTGCGCGGATGGAAATGCCTTCGCGTTCCAGCAGCTGCATACAGACGCCGCCCGCAATGCACAGCGGCGCGGTCAGCCGTCCGGAAAAGTGCCCGCCGCCGCTTACGTCCTGCGCGCCGCCGAATTTGACCTGCGCGGTGTAGTCCGCGTGGCCGGGGCGGGGGATATCCTTCAAATTTTCATAATCGCCGGAGCGTGTGTTGGTGTTGCGGATGATGGCCGTGAGCGGCGCGCCGCAGGTTTTTCCGTTTTTCAGCCCGCATAAAAATTCCGGCGCGTCGGCCTCTCTGCGCGGCGTCGACCACGCGTTCTGCCCGGGCGCACGGCGGCTCAAAAACCGCTGCAATTCATCCGGATCGACCGGCAGCCCGGCAGGCAGCCCGTCGACCGTGACGCCGATGGCGGGCGCGTGGGACTGGCCGAAGATAGAGACGGTCAGATTTCCGGTATACACGCTGCTCATACTGCATCCTCCCTCAAAGAAGCAAAATCCTCCCAGAATGCGGGATAGGACTTCGCGACGCATTCGCTCCCCAGTACCGTGACCGGGCCCTCGCAGCCGCAGGCGGCCATGGCGGCGCTCATCGCGATGCGGTGGTCGCCGCAGGCGTCCGCCGTGCCGCCGGAAAGGCGTGCGCGGCCCAAAATGACCAGCCCGTCCGGCAGTTCCCGCACGCTGCCGCCGAGCGCGGAAATCAATGCCGCCGTCGTTTGCAGACGGTCAGATTCCTTCAGCCGCAGCCGCGCCGCATTTTCAATCCGTGTTTCGCCCTCGCAGAGCGCGGCGAGGCACGAAACGACCGGGATCAGATCGGGAATCGGCCCGGCATCCAGCGTAATTCCGTGCAGCGAGCCGCGCCGCACGGTGACAGCTTGTCCGGAAATGGTCAGCTCCGCGCCGAAGCGCGTCAAAAGCTCCGTAATGGCCCGGTCCGCCTGCAAAGACGCGGGATTCAACCCCGCCACGGTCACGCCTGTCTCAGACAGCGCGCCCATGCACAGGAAAAACGCCGCGTTCGACCAGTCGCCCTCGACTGTCTGCACGGCAGGCGCGGCATAGCGCTGCCCGCCGCCGATCTGCCAGACTTGGCCATCCTTTTTTGTAAAAATCCCCGCCGCCGCAAGCGCCTGCTCCGTCATGGCGACGTACCGCGCCGATTGGAGCGCGCCCGTGACCGTCAGCGTGCTGTTTCCGCTCAGAAGCGGCAGCGCGAACAAAAGCCCGGAAATAAACTGCGAGGAAACATTGCCGGGCAGGGAATAGTCTCCCGCACATAGCTGTCCGTCCGTGTGCAGAACGGCCCCGTCCTGCCGCAGCTGCATCCCATGCGCCTCCAGAACCTCCCACAGCGGGGACAAAGGCCGCTCCGGGAGCCGCCCATGCATCTGAATCTCTGCCTGAACGCCAAGCGCTCCCAGTACCGGCAGCAGAAACCGCAGCGTCGACCCGCTTTCGCCCACGTCAAGCTTTGCATTTGCGGGGCGTACTCCGATTGGGGTGATCAACAGCCCAGCCGTTTCCTGCGTAAGCTGCGCGCCGAGTGCTTCCAGACACTGTACCGTCGCCTCAATATCTGCGCTGAAGCCGTCCAGAACCAGCCGGGACGGCGCTTTGGAGAGCGCCGCGCAGATGAGCATCCGGTGCGCCTGCGATTTGGAGGCCGGAATCTGAACCGCGCCCGTGCGCGGGCCGGGAGCTACCGTCCGCGTCATTTCGCACCTCCGGCCCTCAGCCAGTCGGAAATTTCGGAGGCCGGGGTCTTTCGTATTTCGCAGCTTCCGACAGCCGTTGGAACGATCAGATTGATCGAGCCGCCGGAGGCTTTCTTGTCGTGTAGAATCGTTCCAAGCATCTGTTCGACCGGATATGCGCAGTCGACCGGCAGGCCGTACTGCCGCAGCAGCGCCAGCACCGCGTCCCGCGTCCCGGCGGTGCAGAGGCCAAGCTGCGCAGCCGACCGCACGATCATCGCCATGCCGATGGCGACGGCGGAGCCGTGGCTGACGGCAAAGCCGCTGCACGCCTCGATTCCATGGCCGAAGGTATGGCCGAGATTCAGAAGCTGCCGCTGTCCGCGGTCAAATTCATCCTGCGCAACAATATCGCGCTTCATCCGCACGCACGTTTCGATGATATGCTCCAGCTGCGCATGCGGCGGCGTGCGGTTCAGCTCCTCGAAAAACGGCGCGTTTCCAAGCACCGCGTATTTGATGACCTCCGCGCAGCCGTCGCGGAAAATTTCGTCCGGCAGGGAATCCAGACAGTCCGGGTCGCAGAGCACGAGCCACGGCTGATAAAACGTCCCGGCCAGATTTTTTCCGGCGGGCAGATCGATGGCCGTCTTGCCGCCGACGGAGGAATCGACCATGGCCAGCAGCGTCGTCGGGATCTGGATAAACCCGATCCCACGCAGATAGGTGGAGGCCGCAAAGCCCGTCAGATCACCCACTACACCGCCGCCCAGCGCGACGACCGCGTCCGCCCGCGTCAGCTGGTTTTCACACAGCGCGTCGAGAAGCGCCAGATACGTCTTCGCGCACTTGGAGCTTTCCCCATGCGGAAACGCGAACCGGCACACGGAAAACCCGGCGTCTGCAAGGCTTTTCTGCACCGTTTCGCCATACAAAGGCCATACGGAATCATCCGAGACAAGCATGACCGTGCCTGCGTTCGTCACGCCGCGCACCAGTTCGCCCGCGCGCCGCAGCAGCCCGCGCTCGATCAGAATGTCGTACCGCCTTGAGGCGGAGACCGTGACTGTTTTCATCGTCCGTCGACCTCCTCCTTGCGTTTTTTGCCGTCCTCGAGCAGCTGCGTCAGCGCTGCTGCATCGTCTTCCGCGATCGCGGCGCGGTATTCCATCAGTCTGTCCATCAGACAGTCCAGCTCATGGAGCATATTGTCCCGGTTTTCCAGAAACAGCTCCGACCACATCGGCGCGTTCAGCCACGCCACGCGGGTCATATCCTTGTAGCTTCCGGCGGAAAAGCCCTTGTGCGCCTCTGCTGTCGGGCTTTTGATATACGCATTCGAGACAAGATGCGCCATCTGCGAGGTAAACGCGATCATTTCGTCGTGCTTCTCCGCCGTCGTGACGGAGTAGCTGCCGAAGCCCGCCGGGCGCAGCAGCTCCTGTGCGCGGGCAAGCAGCTCGATATTGTCAAAATCCGGCGGCACAATGACCATCGGCGCATTGTGATACAGATTCGCACGCGCGTGGCCGAACCCGGAATACTGCGTGCCGGCCATCGGATGTCCGCCGAGATAGGTAAACCGGTACTGCTCCGCCAGCGGGAACGCCGCCGCGCAGACCACGCGCTTCGTGCCGCAGCAGTCGATCACGACGGGCCTGCTTCCGATATGCGGCGCGGCAGAACGCAGATAGTTGATCGCGGCAAGCGGCCGCACGCACAGAAGCACCAGATCGCACGTGCCGATGTTCTCCATCGTAAGCGGCGCGTTCACCGCATCCGCCAGCTGCGCGAAGGCAAGCATACTTTCGTCCACATCATAGCCGTACACCGTCCAACCGGCAGCGTGATACGCCTTTGCAAACGAGCCTCCGATGAGGCCCAGACCCACGATCCCAACCGTCATTCCGCCACCGCCTCGCGCACCGCGCGTACCTTCCGCGCGACCTCTGCAAACTGCTCACAGGTCAGAGACTGCGCGCCGTCGCACAGGGCGTGGATGGGGTCATTGTGTACCTCGACGATCACGCCGTCAGCCCCGCAGGCAGCAGCAGCCAGCGTCATCGGCGGCACGAGCCGGTTGATGCCTGTAGAGTGACTGGGATCGACGATGACCGGCAGGTGCGACAGCTCGTGCAGCATCGGGACGGCCGCCAGATCGAGCGTGTTTCTGGTGTAATCGTCAAACGTGCGGATGCCGCGCTCGCAGAGAATGACGTTGTCATTGCCGCTGGCCATGATATATTCCGCGCTCATCAGCAGCTCCTTGAGCGTGTTGGCAAGCCCGCGCTTGAGCAGGATCGGCTTTTTGACCGAGCCCATCTCCTTCAGAAGATCATAATTCTGCATGTTGCGCGCGCCGATCTGAATGACGTCGACGTTTTCAAACAGCGGCAGATGCTTAATATTCATAAGTTCTGTCACGATAGGCAGCCCCGTCTCCTGCTTGGCGATCTCAAGCAGGCGGATACCCTCGCCATGCAGCCCCTGGAAGTCATACGGGGACGTGCGCGGCTTGAACGCGCCGCCGCGCAGCAGCTGCGCGCCTGCGGCCTTGACGGCCTTCGCAACGTATACGATCTGCTCCTCCGATTCGACCGAGCACGGCCCCGCGATCATCGCGAAATGCCCGCCGCCGAATTTCGCATCCCCGACTGACACGACGGTGTCGTCCGGGTGGAACTTGCGGTTGCAGCATTTGAAGGGGTCTGAAACGCGCTTGACGGAATCAACGATATCCAGACTTTCAAGCAAGGACATATCGATCCGGCTCGTGTCGCCGACCAGACCCAGCACGGTCTGGTACTCGCCGAGCGAGGGGTGTACGTCGATTCTCTGGCTGCGCAGCCAGTTGATGAGCTGGTTCCGCTTTTCCTCCGGGACGTTGTGCTTCAATACGACAATCATGGTTTTGACCTCCAGTACAATAAAAAATGCGGCACAGTCAATTCTGTGCCGCATACAAATCACAAGCTCTTCTGCGCATCACAAATTGACCTTACTATCCGGCGACAGTAAAGTAATAATAGGACGCAAAAACAGAAGTGAACATGAGAAGACTCTCCTTATGAAAATCTGTGACAATCATAGCACGCTGGACGCCGCTTGTCAACCGGGCGGGCGTGAAAAATGGGGAATCAGAGCGCTTCCGCCTCCGCAAGCCACAGGCTGCCCGACGCGTCCGACGGCATACGCCAGTCGCCTCTGGGGCTGAGCGTCACGGAGCCGACCTTCGGGCCGTCCGGGATGCACGAGCGCTTGAACTGCTGCTGGAAGAACCGGCGGCAGAACGTTTTCAGCCAGTGCCGGATCACGTCGTCCGGATACCTGCCGCCATACGCGTATTTCGCCATCCGGAACAGCTTGCGCGGCCGTGAGCCGAAGCGCAGCAGATGGTACAGGAAGAAATCATGCAGCTCATACGGGCCGACGAGATCCTCTGTCTTCTGCGCGATCTGTCCGTTTTCGTCCGCGGGCAGAAGCTCCGGCGAAACAGGCGTATCAAGAATGTCCAGCAGCACCTCCCGCAGCGCGGGCGCGCTGCTCCCGGCCTCATACTGCACGATGTAGCGCACCAGCGTTTTGGGAACCGAGCAGTTGACCGCGTACATGGACATATGGTCGCCGTTATACGTCGCCCAGCCGAGCGCAAGCTCAGAAAGATCACCCGTGCCGATGACCAGTCCGCCGGACTGGTTCGCGATGTCCATCAGGACCTGCGTGCGCTCCCGCGCCTGACAGTTTTCATAGGTGACATCGTGCACGGCTTCGTCATGGCCGATATCCGCGAAATGCTGCCGGACGGAGGCTGTGATATTGACCTCCTGCACGCTGACGCCAAGCTCCTCGCAGAGCTTGACCGCGTTGGACTTCGTCCGCTTCGTCGTGCCGAAGCACGGCATGGTGACGCACTGGATCTCCTTCCGGCTGCGTCCGGCCAGATCGAACGCGCGCACGCACACCAGCAGCGCCAGCGTGCTGTCCAGTCCGCCGGAAATACCGAGCACGACCGTTTTCGCGTGCGTGTGCTCCACCCGCTTTTTCAGGCCCTGCGACTGGATGCGCAGAATCGCCTCCGCGCGGGCGCGCAGCTGCTCGTCATACGGCGGGACGAACGGATTGGGCGCAATGCGCCGCGTCAGAACCGTCTCGCGCAGCGGCTGATCGAAAACGACCGGCTGAAGGCCGGGAACGGAATCGTAGCTTGTCGTGCGGTGCCGCTCGTGCATGAGCCGCTGCACGTCGATCTCGGAAACCGTCAGCGAAGCGTCCGCAAACGGCTCGTTTTCTGCCAGGATCGTCCCGTTTTCCGCGATCAGATGGTGCCGCGAGAAGACCATGTCCTGCGTCGATTCCGTCGGCGACGCGCTGCAGTAGACATAGCCGCAGGCCAGCCGCGCCGACGTCGCGCCGACCAGCGACCGGCGGTACTCTGCCTTGCCGATCACCTCGTCGGAGGCGGAGAGATTCAGAATGATGGCCGCGCCGCCCGCGCAGAGCCGCGTCGACGGCGGGCAGGGAACCCACAGATCCTCGCAGAGCTCCACGCCGAAGGTGTAGTCCTGCATCCCGGAGCAGCAGAACAGAAGCTCCGTTCCAAACGGCACGCTCTGGCCGCAGAGCGGGAGCGTATACGTCCTTCCCTCCAGCGTTTTCGCGGAGGAAAACTGCCGCAGCTCATAGAATTCGCCGTAATTCGGCAGATGCGTCTTCGGCACCACGCCGAGCAGCTGTCCCGCGTGGACGACTGCCGCGCAGTTATAGAGTTTTCCGCCGAAGCGAAGCGGAAGCCCGACCGCCGTGACCGGGTAGAGGTCCTTCGACGCCTCCACGATCCGCGCCAGCGCAGGCTCGACCGCGCCGAGCAGGCAGTCGGAGAAAAACAGATCGCCGCACGTATAGCCCGTCAGGCAAAGCTCCGGCAGCGTCAGCAGATTCACGCCCGCCGCGTCCGCCTCACGCATCCGCGCCAAAATCTGCTCCGTATTATACTGCACATCCGCGACCACGACGTCGATCGTCCCGGCAGCGGCCTTGATAAAACCGTCTTTCATGGAACCGTTCTCCTGATTTTATAAAGTATCATATATACGATACACGGTTTTGCCGGAATTATCAAGAATAAAAACAAATTGGGTCGGAGACTGGAAAATCTGCGCTTTTGTGCAGAATATATATTTTGAAAGCGGTGTATTGACAACAAACTATTCAACTTGTAAGATAGAAGAGCCGCCGCTGTGCGGCAGATCGAGTGAAAGGCGGACAGGACATGATTGAACTCAACGGCATGGAGCTGACGATCGAGCAGGTCATCGCGGTGGCCAGACACAACGAGCAGGTGCGAATTTCCGAACCGGCGAAGGAAAAAATCAACCGGGCACGGGCCTACGTGGACGAAAAGCTTGCGCAGAAGGCCGTGATCTACGGTCTGACGACCGGCTTCGGCAAATTTTCCGACACGTTTGTCCCCGGGCAGGAGACAGCTGCGCTTCAGCGCAATCTGATCATCAGCCATGCCTGCGGCATGGGCGCGCCGCTGCCGCGCGAGGTCGTGCGCGGGGCGATGCTGCTGCGGTGCAACGCGCTTGCACGCGGCAATTCCGGCATCCGCCTGTCGACGCTCGAAACGCTGCTTGCCATGCTGAACCGCGGCGTGCATCCGGTGATCCCGGAGAAGGGCTCGCTCGGCGCGAGCGGCGATCTTGCGCCGCTGGCGCATATTGTGCTGGTCATGCTGGGCGAGGGCGAGGCGGAATACCAGGGAACAGTCATGCCCGGAAAACGGGCAATGGAGCTGGCAGGCATTGCGCCTGTTGAGCTTGCGGCCAAGGAGGGCCTTGCGCTCATCAACGGCACGCAGATCATGACCGCCATCGCCTGCGGCGTGGTATACGACGCCGTGCAGCTGGCAAAAACGGCGGATATCGCCGCCGCCATGACGTGCGAGGCACAGCTGGGCATCCTGAGTGCCTTTGATCCCGAGGTGCACGCGCTGCGCGGCCAGCAGGGGCAGATGCGCACGGCGCAGAATCTGCTGCGGCTTCTGGACGGGAGCCGTCTGGCCTTCGCGCACAACCCGGAGAAGGTGCAGGATGCCTATTCGATCCGCTGCGTCCCGCAGATCCACGGCGCCAGCCGCGACGCTATCCGCTATGTGTGGGATATCGTCAGCCGCGAGATCAATGCCGTGACCGACAACCCGCTCATCTTCCCCGAGGAGGACAAGGTGATCTCCGGCGGCAACTTCCACGGCCAGCCGGTCGCGCTTGCGATGGATTTTCTGGGCATAGCCCTCAGCGAATACGCCAACGTGTCCGAGCGCCGGCTGGAGCGCATGGTCAATCCCGCGCTGTCCAACGGCCTTCCCGCGTTCCTGACAAAATACGGCGGCGTACACTCCGGCTTCATGATCACGCAGTACGCGGCGGCCTCCATGGTGTCGGAAAACAAGGTCTACGCGCACCCCGCGTCGGTGGACTCCATTCCGTCCTCCGCCAATCAGGAGGACCATGTCAGCATGGGCACGACCGCAGCCAGAAAGGCCCGCATGATCCTCGACAACAGTCAGAAGGTCGTCGGCATCGAGCTGCTTGCCGCAGCGCAGGCGCTGTGGCTGCGCGGCGAGTCGCTCCTCGCCCCCGCGACGGCGGCAGTCTATCAGAAAATCCGCCAGACCGTCCCGCCGGTCGATACCGATGTCGTCATGTACCCCCAGATGGCCGAGCTTGACCGCCTGGTCAAGTCGGGCGCATTGCTCGAAGCCGCAGAGCAGGTCTGCGGCAGGCTTCTGTAAAACCGGAGAAAACCGCCGCCCCGGGCTGTGCATGGACGCACGCCCGGGGCGACAGACGGTTTCACTTATAAATGATGATTTCCACGTGAACATAAGGAGGAAATACAATGGCAAAGCTTGTTGAGTGCGTTCCGAATTTCAGTGTCAGTCGGGAAAAGGACCCGGCGGTGTTTCAGGGCCTCGTCGACACGGCGAACAGCATCCCCGGCTGCTTCGTCTTCGACGTACAGTCCGACGGCAACCATAACCGCTGCGTCTTTACGCTGCTCGGCTCCCCCGAGGCGATGGGCGAGGCAGCGTTCCAGCTGACAAAAAAGGCGACCGAAACCATCGATATGCGCCGGCATACAGGCCAGCACCCGCGCATGGGCGCGACGGACGTCATTCCCTTTATCCCGACCATGGACACGAGCGTAGAGGAATGTGTGGAGCTGTCAAAGCGCGTCGCTGCCCGCATCTGGGATGAGCTTCGCGTGCCGTCGTTCCTGTATGAGGACTCCGCCTCGCGCCCGGAGCGCAGAAATCTGGCCGCCTGCCGCAAGGGGCAGTTCGAGGGAATGCCGGAAAAGCTGCTGGAGCCGGACTGGGCGCCGGATTACGGCGAGCGGAGGATCCATCCGACTGCGGGCATCATCGCCATCGGCGCACGGATGCCGCTTATCGCCTACAACATCAATCTCGATACCTCCGACATCGAGGTCGCAAAGAAGATCGCAAAGGCTATCCGCGCCAAGGACGGCGGCTTTGCCTGCTGCAAGGCCATCGGCGTGATGCTCGAGGGCCGGAACATCGCGCAGGTGTCGATGAATCTCACAAACTTTGAAAAAACGCCGATCTACTACGCCTTTGAAATGACGCGCCAGCTGGCCGACCGCTACGGCGCGCGGATCATCGGCTCCGAGGTGGTCGGCCTGACGCCCGCAAAGGCGCTGCTCGACTGCGCGGAATTCTATCTGAAGCTTGAAAATTATGACTGCCGCAAGCAGGTCATGGAATATCATCTGATTGGGATGGAATGAGAGGTGTGACGCATGGAACTGGCAGAACTGACGGTACGCGGCTTTACGGAGGAGATCGCCTCCGCGTCTCCGGCTCCCGGCGGCGGCAGCGCCGCAGCGCTGGCGGGCGCGGTCGGCGCGGCGCTGACCGCAATGGTCAGCGGCCTGACGCTCGGCAGAAAAAAATATGAGGCCGTGCAGGAGCTTGCGCTCCGCGCACAGGCGCAGGCAGACGCGCTGCGCAAACGGCTGCTGGCCGCGATGGAGCAGGACACACAGGCATTTTTGCAGGTCAGCGCGGCCTACGCGATGCCGAAGCAGACGCCCGAGGAAAAGCAGGCGCGCAGCAGCGCCATCGAACAGGGCCTCAAGGCCTGCACGCAGCCGCCGCTTGCCGTGATGCAGCTGTGTGCGGAGGGGCTGGAGCTGCTGGAGAGCCTTCTGGGCAAGACGAACGCAACGGCGGCCAGCGACTTTGGCGTCGCCTGCCTCAGCCTCCGCGCAGGGATGCAGGGCGCGTGGCTGAACGTGTGCATCAATACCGGCTCCCTGCACGACGCCGCGTTTGCCGCCGGTGCGCGCGCAGCGGGGCAGAAACTGCTCGATACCGGCCTTCCGCGCGCCGACCGCTGCTACGCGGCGATGCTGGCTGCGTGCAGTGAAAAATGACGCAGGAATTCCTGCATTCATGCAAGAATGAATTGAAAAATGCAAAAGAAGCTGTTACAATATCATCAATGGGGGAGATCACGATGCAGCTGGAACATACTGAAACCTTGCAACTTGATTACGAACTGCCGGAATACCCGGAAATAGACCCGCGCTATCGCCGCGCACCGCGCCGCGAATCGCACCTGAGCCGGGCGGATCAGGCGCTGGCAATCAAAAATGCGCTGCGCTACATCCATCCCGATCACCACGCGCAGATGGCAAAGGAATTTGCGCAGGAGCTGGCCGAGCATGGCCGTATCTATGGCTACCGCTTCCGTCCCGCAGGCGCGATCTATGGAAAACCGATCGACGAATACAAGGGCCGCTGCATTGAGGGCCGCGCGATCCAGGTCATGATCGACAACAATCTGGACTTCGACGTCGCGCTTTATCCCTATGAGCTGACGACCTACGGCGAGACAGGCCAGGTCTGCCAGAACTGGATGCAGTACCGCCTGATCAAGAAATACCTCGAACAGCTGACGGACGAGCAGACGCTCGTCGTCATGTCCGGCCATCCGCTCGGCCTGTTCCACAGCCACAGGCTGGCCCCGCGCGTGATCATTTCGAACGGCCTGATGGTCGGCACGTTCGACGATCAGGAGAACTTCAACCGCGCCGCCGCGCTGGGCGTGGCGAATTACGGTCAGATGACCGCGGGCGGCTGGATGTACATCGGCCCGCAGGGCATCGTCCACGGCACGTTCAACACGCTTCTGAACGCAGGCCGCCTCATTCTAGGCATTCCGAACGATCAGGATCTGGCCGGACGGCTGTTCGTCTCGGCGGGCCTTGGCGGGATGTCGGGCGCACAGGGCAAGGCGGCGGAGATCGCCGGTGCGGCGTCCATCATCGCCGAGGTCGACGATTCCCGTATCGATACGCGCTTCACGCAGGGCTGGGTCAGCCACAGAACGTCGGATCTGGCCGAGGCGGTGGAGATCGCCCGGACACACCAGAAAAACGGCGAGCCGTGCGCAGTCGCCTACCACGGCAATATCGTCGATCTGCTGGAATATCTGTACGAAAAGCAGGTGCACGTCGACCTGATGAGCGACCAGACCTCCTGCCACGTGCCGTATGACGGCGGCTACTGCCCGCAGGGCCTGAGCTTTGCCGAGCGCACGCGGATGCTGGCCGAGGAGCCGGAGGCGTTTCGCGCGCTGGTCGATCAAACGCTGCAGCACCACTATGAGATGATCTGCAAATTCCACGACCGGGGTACCTATTTCTTCGACTACGGCAACAGCTTCCTGAAGGCGGTCTATGATTCCGGCGTGAAGGCGGTCTGCAAAAACGGCGAAAACGATCTGGACGGCTTTGTGTTCCCGTCCTACGTTGAGGATATCCTCGGCCCGTGCCTGTTTGACTACGGCTACGGCCCGTTCCGCTGGTGCTGCCTGAGCCGGAAGCCGGAGGATCTGCACAAGACCGACATGGCCGCCGCAGAATATATCCGCACGCACAACCGGCGCTATCAGGACTACGACAACTACGTCTGGGTGCGCGACGCGGAGAAGAACCGGCTCGTCGTCGGGACACAGTGCCGCATTCTCTATCAGGATGCGATGGGGCGCATGAATCTGGCGCTTAAATTCAACGAAATGGTTCGCAACGGGGAGATCGGCCCGGTCATCCTTGGCCGCGACCATCACGATACCGGCGGCACGGATGCGCCGTTCCGCGAGACGTCCAACATCAAGGACGGCTCGAATATCATGGCCGAAATGGCCACGCAGTGCTACGCGGGCAACGCCGCGCGCGGCATGAGCTACATCGCCCTGCACAACGGCGGCGGCACGGGCATCGGCCGCGCCATCAACGGCGGCTTCGGCATGGTGCTCGACGGCTCGGAGCGCGTCGATACCATCCTCCGCATGGCAATGCCGTGGGACACCATGGTCGGCGTCGCCCGCCGCAGCTGGGCCTGCAATGAGCACGCCATGACGACGGCGGCGGAATATAACGAGCTTTACGCCGGGCAGGATCACATCACAATGCCCTATGTGGCGGATAGCGCCGTCGTCGAGCAGGCCGTGGCGCAGCTGGAGCGCTGACCGGGAAAGGAACAGGCAATGAAAAGAACGCTGATCACCAACATCGGTATGCTGGCCACGCCGCAGGGAACCGCCGCGCGGGGAGGCAGGGCACAGGGCGAGATCTGCATCCTGAAAAACGCATGGATCCTGATCGAGAACGATCTGATCGCGCAGGTCGGGACCGGCGCAGCGCCTGCGGCTGCCGACGCGCAGACGATCAACGCCGGAGGGAAGCTGGTCACGCCCGGTCTGGTCGACGCGCACACGCATCTGATCTTCGGCGGCTGGCGGCAGAACGAGCTGGTGCTCAAGCTGCACGGCGCGGGCTATCTGGACATCCTCGCCGCAGGCGGCGGCATCCTGTCCACCATGCGTGCAACGCAATCGGCAAGCGAGGAGCAGCTGGAGGCGAAGGCCTCCGCCGCGCTGGATGAAATGCTCCGCTTCGGCACGACGACCGCAGAGGCCAAGAGCGGCTACGGTCTGTCGACCGGGGAAGAATGCAAAGCGCTGCGCGTGATCGGAAAGCTGCAAAAACACCATGTGATGGATCTCGCTGCGACCTTTATGGGCGCGCACGCCGTGCCGGAAGCCTACCGGGACAACCGGCAGGGCTATCTGGAGCTTCTGTGCGAGGAAATGCTTCCGGCAGTCTGGGAGCAGGGCATTGCGGAATTCTGCGATGTGTTCTGCGAAAAGGGCGTTTTTTCCGCCGAGGAATCCCGCCGCATCCTGCTCACCGGCAGACAGTACGGGCTGCGGCCCAAGATCCACGCGGACGAGATTGAGGCCATCGGCGGCAGTGAGCTGGCAGGCGAGATCGGGGCCGTCTCGGCGGAGCACCTGATCGTCTGCCCGCCGTCCGGCATCGCGTCCATGGCAGAGGGCGGCACGGTCGCCTGCTGCCTGCCCGCAACAAGCTTTTATCTGGGCGCGGCCTACGCGCCCGTACAGGATATGGTGCAGGCCGGTGTTCCGGTCGCCATGGCGACGGACTTCAACCCCGGCTCCTGCCCGTGCCTCAATATGCAGCTGGTCATCAGCCTCGGCTGCCTGCGCTACCGGCTGACGCCCGAGCAGGCGCTGACCGCGGTGACGCTCAACGGCGCCGCCGCCATCTGCCGCGCCGACCGCATCGGCTCCATCGAGCCGGGCAAGCAGGCGGACATTCTCATCTGGAACGCAGAGGATCTGGACTATATCTGCTACCGCCTTGGCAGCAATCTGGTCGATACTGTAATCAAAAAAGGAAACGTCGTTTAGACAAAAGAACAGGCAATGCCCATCCGGACATTGCCTGTTCTTCAAGGCGTTCAGTTTTATACGAAGAGCAGCAAAACCGAACGCACCCGGCAGGATACAGTGATTTTTTTCGGAAATTTGCGGCAAATCCGAAAGCACGTTCCTGTTTAGGCGTAGGGGCGGACGACTCTGTCCGCCCGCAGAACGCAGTGTTCTTACGGAAATCTACGGCAAATTCGCAACATTTTCAGGGCCGACAAGAGTCGTCGGCCCCTACAACCAAGTGAGTAAGTGCATACGAATTTGCCGTAAATTCTCGCGTAAACACAGCGGTTTCCGCCGGGCGGAGCAGAGCCCCGCCCCTACCAGCATTGTTCGTTTTTGCTGATCTCTACATAAATCAGAAGCTCACCCGTGGATTGTTTCGAGCTTCCGGATGTTTTCCTCAGAATCGTCTCCGACACAGCCGACCAGCATATACGTCTTGTGGAAGTGGTCGTAGATGAAATGATCGAGCAGCCGGAAGCCGATGATGCGGCCTGTTGAGCGCACATGGGTGCGCGGCCCGGTGCAGTAGTGCTGTGCGCCGCCGAGCAGAATGTGGCTCTCGTCATAGTAGTCGATGGGCAGATCCTGCCGGATCAGCTCGTTGACGCGCGCTTCGAGCGTGGGAATATCGATATCCGGCTGGTGCTCGTTGAATTCGAGCACGAAGCCGTGGCGGATATCGCCGTGGCTGCACGCAAGCATCTGCTCCTGCGTCATGGCGTATTCGCACAGATCCTCTGCGCTGTGCGCCATGAGGCGATAGGCAAGCGACGGATAGACGATGTCGCACAGCTCCTGCGGCAGAGGGCCAAAGAGGTTCGGCCGCGTGATGACGATCTGCTCGCCGACGCCGATGAGCAGATTCGCGTTGACGCCGAGCAGGGGATAGATCAGGTCAAAATGCTCGATGATGATGCGCTTGCCGCGCCGGACAGCCAGCCGGACGGCGTCCGCCAGCTCCGAGAGCTGATGGAAGCCCGTCTCGAAGCGGATGTCCAGATGGTAGGTGTGCGGCGTGAAAAAGCCCGTTTCATACTCCTGCTCCAGAAGCGGGAGCGGGCGGACGTTGACGCCGTCGTCGTCGTTCGTAAGCTCGATGCCGGGGAACATCCCCTTGATGAGCACGCTCTTGCCGGAGCCGGCTTCCCCGATGAAGCCGATGATCTGGTCGAAGGGCGAAAGATAAAGCTGCGCGATCTGCATACCGAGCGTGTAGATCCGGCTGCGGCCGCGGGGAGCAAAATACGTGCTGTAGATATGGCTGCTCTGAATCGCGTTTGTCGTCATGGGCGTTTTGCCTCCTGTGCCGTTTTCTTTCAGTATAGAGGATAAAGCCCGCTTTAATCAAGGAAAATCTGCTGCAAGCAGCATGAAATATTGAAAAACATACAAGGGGGAATTTTGGTGGTTATCCGAAACGAGGCTTCTGCCGGAGCGGCGGAGTCGGCGGACGTGCTGGTCACGGTGCGGCCCGCTGAAACGCTTGAGCTGCGGATCGCGTCGACCGTCCGATTGCAGTTCGGCGCTGCGATCGAGCAGACGGTGCACAGCGTTCTGCGCGCCGCAGACGTGCAGCAGGGAGAGATTGCCGTAGACGACCACGGCGCGCTCGACTGGATCCTGCGTGCCCGGCTGGAAGCCGCGCTCGCACGGGCGGAAGGAGGGACCGCATGAGACGTTCCATGCTCTTTGTACCCGGAAATAACCCGAAAATGATGACAAGCTGCGGCTTTTTCGGCGCGGACGCCATCATATTTGATCTGGAGGACGCCGTATCGCCCGATGAAAAGGACGCGGCACGCATACTGGTCAAATACGCGGTGACGAATGTGGAGCGCTGCCGCAGCGAGATCATCGTCCGCGTCAATGCGGCGGACACGCCGCTGTTTGCACAGGATTTAGAGGCCATCGTGCCGCAGAGGCCGGATTACATCATGCTCCCGAAGACCGCGTCGCGGCAGACCGTCTGCGGCTGCGACGCCGCCATCGGCGAAATCGAACGCCGCTGCGGCATGGAGCCGGGCACAATTGGCCTCATCGCGCTGATCGAGACGGCGCTCGGCGTGGAAAACGCATTCGAGATCGCGACGGCCTCCCCGCGTGTGCGGGCACTGTTTCTCGGCGCGGAGGATCTGAGCGCCGACCTGCACTGCAGCCGGACAAAGGAGGGCCTTGAGATCCTCTATGCCCGGACGCGCCTCGTCACAGCGGCGCACGCCGCCGGAATTGATGTCTACGATACCCCCTTCACCGACGTGAACGACGATGAAGGCATCGAAGCCGACAGCCGCCTTGCCCGCAGCCTGGGCTTTACCGGCAAGGCGGCCATCTCACCCCGGCATCTGGACGCGATCAACCGCTGCTTCAGCCCCTCGCAGGCCGAAACAGACTATGCCAGACAGGTGCTTGCGGCCATTGAGGACGCAAAGCGCTGCGGAAAGGGCGCGGTAGCGCTGCGCGGAAAGATGATCGACGCGCCGATCGCCGCGCGGGCCAGACAGACGCTGGCCGCAGCGGAAGAAATTCTTGCGGAGGGAGGTACGCTGCAATGAAGGAGTCCAAGGTCGTTTCCTCTCTGCGTGAGGCGATCCGCCTTTCCGGCCTAAAGGACGGCATGTGCGTCTCGTTTCACCACCATCTGCGAAACGGCGACTATGTCGTCAACATGGTCATGGAGCAGATCAGCGCCATGGGCATCCGCGATCTGACGGTCAACGCCAGCGCGCTGTTCGACGTGCACCTGCCGATGCTGGAGCATATCAAAAACGGAACGGTCAGTAAGCTGCTGACCAATTACATGTCCGCAGGTCTGGGCCGCGCCATTTCGGGGGGCGTCATGGACCAGTCCGTGGAGTTCCGGACGCACGGCGGCCGCCCGCGCGATATTGCAGGCGGCGAAACCCCAATCGACGTTGCATTCATCGCCGCGCCAAGCAGCGACACGATGGGCAACTGCACGGGCAAGGTCGGAAAATCGGCCTGCGGTTCGCTGGGCTACGCCTTCCCGGACGCGCAGTACGCGAAAAAGGTCATTGTTATCACCGATGAACTTGTGCCGTATCCGCTCTGCGGCTGGTCGATCCCGGAAATTTACGTGGATTATGTCGTCGCCGTGGACGCCATCGGTGACCCCGCCGGAATCGTCTCCGGCACGACCCGCATGACGCGCAATCCCGTCGCAATCACCATCGCGCAGACCGCCGCGCGGGTCATTGCCAGCTCCGGTCTTCTCAAGGATGGCTTTTCCTTCCAGACGGGCGCGGGCGGCGCGTCGCTGGCGACGGCAATGTATCTGGAAAAAATCATGAAGCAGCAGAACATTCACGGCAGCTACGCGCAGGGCGGGATCACCGGCCTGCTGGTCGATATGCTGAACGAGGGACTGTTCCGGGCGCTGCTGGATGTGCAGTGCTTCGATCTGAAGGCAGTAAGCTCCATCCGCGAAAATCCCTGCCACTGCGAAGTATCGGCGGAGCAGTACGCCAGCCCCGGCTGCCGGAGCGCGGCGGTCGACTCGCTGGATGTTGCCGTGCTCGGCGCGACAGAGATCGACACTTCGTTCAATATCAACGTCCACACGGACTCCAACGGCTCCATCATGGGCGGCAGCGGCGGCCACAGCGACGCGGCTGCCGGCAGTAAGCTCGCGCTCATCGCCGCGCCGCTGTTCCGGGGACGGCTGCCCATCGTGCGCGACCGCGTGACCTGCATCTCCACGCCCGGACAGGATGTGGACGTACTCGTGACGCAGGCGGGCGTCGCGGTCAACCCGAAAAACACGGAACTGCGCGAACGCCTCCGGGCGGCGGGGCTTCCCGTCGTGGACATTCACGAGCTGAAAGAGCGCGCCGAGCGCATCACAGGTGTTCCTGCACCGCTTCCGGTATCGGACAGGGTGGTCGCAAGGGTGATCTCACGCGACGGGGAGCTGCTTGACACGATCCGTCAAACGGACAATAGGAGCGGAATATGAGAGAAATACAGGCGGAGCTTCTGACCAATACCGTGGCGCAGATGTGCATCCGCGCCAATTATGACCTGCCGCGGGATGTGCTGCGGCAGCTGCAAAGCGCGCAGGCGGCAGAGCCGTGGCCCGCGGCGCAGGAGATCCTGCGGCAGATTTTAGAGAACGCGGAGCTTGCCGCCGCCAACGCCCAGCCGATCTGCCAGGACACCGGCATGGCCTGCGTGTTTCTGGAGATCGGACAGGAGGTACATATCGCGGGCGACCTCAAGGCCGCCGTGCAGGAGGGCGTGCGAAGAGGCTACGCGGCGGGCTGGCTGCGCAAGTCCGTCGTGCGCGACCCGTTTGACCGCGTCAACACGGGCGATAATACCCCGGCCATGCTCTATTTTGACCTTGTCCCCGGCGAACAGATCAAAATCACCGTCGCTCCCAAGGGCTTCGGCAGCGAAAACATGAGCCGGATCGCCATGCTCCGCCCGTCCGACGGGCTGGAGGGCGTCAAGTGCTTCGTTTTGCAGACCGTGCAGGACGCTGGCCCGAACCCGTGCCCGCCCATCGTGGTGGGCGTGGGGATCGGCGGCACGTTCGACAAAGCGGCGCTGCTGGCAAAGCAGGCGCTCCTGCGCGAGCTGGATACGCCGAACGAAGACCCGTTTTACCGGGCATTGGAGCAGGAGCTTCTGGAAAGCATCAACGCGCTCGGCATCGGCCCGCAGGGCTTCGGCGGCAGGACAACGGCGCTGGCAGTCAACATTCTGACCAGCCCGACGCATATCGCGGGCCTGCCCGTGGCGGTGAATCTCAACTGCCATGTGACGCGCCATGTAACGGAGGTGCTTTGAGATGGCGATCAAACTGAAAACTCCCCTTGACAGCGCGGCAGCGCGCGCATTGCGCGCAGGCGATATGTGCCTGCTGACGGGCGAACTCTACACCGCGCGTGACGCCGCGCACAAGCGCCTCTGCACGCTGCTCGAAGCGGGGCAGCCCCTGCCGTTTGATATGCGCGGCGCTGTTATTTATTTTGTCGGCCCGACGCCGGCAAAGCCGGGACAGGCGATCGGCTCGGCCGGGCCGACGACCTCCTACCGCATGGACGCCTACAGTCCGGCGCTGCTGCGTCAGGGTCTGACCGGCATGATCGGCAAGGGCAAGCGCAGCGAGGCGGTCATAGAGGCGATCCGCGCCTGCGGCGCCGTCTATTTCGGCGCGACCGGCGGCTGCGGCGCGCTCTTGAGCCAGTGCATCAAAAAAGCGGAGGTCATCGCCTATCCCGACCTCGGCCCGGAGGCCGTGCGGCGGCTGTATGTCGAGAATTTCCCCGTGACGGTCATCATCGACAGCCAGGGCAATAACCTTTATGAGATCGGAAGACAGAACTATCTTGACAGTATGCGGCAGCGTGAAGCGTGCGGCAGCGGAGTATGAGGTGCAGCTATGAACGAAGAACGGAAAAAGGTACTCATCATCGGCGTCATCGGCGCGGACGTGCACGCGGTTGGGAACAAGATCCTCTATCACGCGTTCACCGAGGCGGGCTTTGACGTTGTGAATCTGGGTGTCATGGTTTCGCAGGAGGAGTATATCGAGGCGGCGATCGAAGCGGACGCGGACGCTATCGTGGTGTCCTCGCTTTACGGTCAAGGGGAGCTGGACTGCCGCGGCATGCGGGAAAAGTGCGACGAGGCCGGTCTTGCCGGAATTCCGCTGCTCGTCGGCGGCAATATCGTCGTCGGCAAGCAGGATTTCGCGGACGTGGAAAAGCGCTTCAAGGCCATGGGCTTTGACCGGGCCTTCCCGCCCGGTACGCCGCCGGAAACGACCATCGCCGCGCTGCGGGAGATCCTGTATCCCGAAGAGGGACCGCAATGAAGCCAGTATTGTTGACGGATTTCGGCAGCACCTACACGAAGCTGACTGCCGTTGATCTGGACGCAGCCAAGCTTCTCGGCACGTCGCAGGCATATACAACGGTCGCTTCGGATGTGCGCATCGGTTTTCAGAAGGCGCTGGACGCGCTGCTTGCGCAGACGGGGCCATTGACATTTGCGCAGTCGTATGCCTGCTCCTCGGCGGCGGGCGGCCTGCGGATGATGGTCAGCGGACTTGTGCCGGAGCTGACGATGGAGGCCGCGCGGCTGGCAAGCCTCGGCGCGGGCGCGAAGATCGTCGGGCAGTTTTCATTCGAGCTGACGCAGGACGATCTGGAAACCATTCAGCGCGTGAACCCGGACATTTTTCTTCTGGTCGGCGGCACGGACGGCGGCAACAGCGCCTGCGTCATTCATAACGCGCAGATGCTCGCCGCGATCCGCCCGCAGTTCCCAATCGTTCTCGCGGGCAACCGCACGGCCATGCAGCAGTGCCGGAAGGCGCTGGAGGGCTTCGAGGTATCCGTCTGCGAAAACGTCATGCCGAAATTCGGCGTGCTCAAAACGGAGGACACGCAGAAGACCATCCGCAGCATTTTCCTGCGCCGCATCGTGCAGGCAAAGGGCCTGAACGCCGCGGCAGAGCAGATGAGCGGCCCGATGATGCCGACGCCTGCGGCGGTCATGCAGGCCATGACGCTGCTGGCGAAGGGAACGGACAAAACGCCCGGCATCGGGGAGCTGATCGGTGTGGATGTCGGCGGCGCGACGACGGACGTCTATTCTATTGCCGAGGGGATGCCCCGGCAGATGAACCGGGTCTACAAGGGTCTGCCGGAGCCGTATGTCAAGCGGACGGTCGAGGGCGATATCGGTATGCGCTATTCCATCGAGGGCGTGCTGGCTGCGGCGGGCGCGCAGCGGCTGGCGGAGCTTTCCGGGCTTTCGCCGGAGCGGGTGGAGGCGCTCGTGCAGCTGCTTGCGCACAATACGCAGACGCTGCCGGAGCACGATACGGAGCTGGAGATGCTTGATTACGCGGTTGCCTCCATGGCCGTGCAGACCGCCGTGATGCGCCACGCCGGTACGCTTGAGGAAACGTATACGATGCTCGGACAGACCTTCGTGCAGAGCGGAAAGGATCTGAGCGAGGTGCGCAGGGTCGTCGTGACGGGCGGGAGCCTCATCCATTCGCAGCGGGCGCGGCAGATCGCGCGCTTTGCCTGCTGCGACCCGGCTGCGCCTGCGTCGCTCCGTCCGAAAAAGGCGGATATCATTCTGGACAAACGTTATATTCTGGCGGCGATGGGCCTGCTTGCGCAGAGCGAGCCGGAGATCGCGCTCCAAATCATGAAAGAGGAGATCAACTGATGGAAATTCAGAACAGAAAGATCCCGGAAGGGGAATTCATGGCAATGCGGCAGGAGGTTCTGCAGCAGTGGCCGACGGGCCGGGACGTCGATCTGACGGAGGCCGCGGCGTATCAGAAGCAGCAGAAGCCGAGCCGCAATTTTTCCGCCAGACTGATCGAAGCGAAAAAGGAGCACAGGACGCTCATCCAGCCGCGTGCCGGTGTGCCGGTGCTTGAGGAGCACATCAAGCTCATGCAGTATCTGGAAAAAGAGGGCGAGGCAGATCTGCTGCCGACCACCATCGACAGCTACACCCGCCAGAACCGCTATCACGAGGCCGAGGAGGGCATCAAGGCCTCCAAGGAGGAGGGCCGCGCCATGCTCAACGGCTTCCCGGCCGTCAACCACGGTGTTTCCGGCTGCCGGAGAGTCGTGGAGAGCGTCAATGTGCCGGTGCAGGTGCGCCACGGCACCCCCGACGCCCGGCTTCTGACCGAGATCGCCTACGCGGGCGGCTTCACCAGCTACGAGGGCGGCGGCATCTCCTACAATCTGCCCTACTGCAAAAACGTCCCGATGGAGACGACCATCGCCAACTGGCAGTACGTCGACCGGTTGACCGGCCTGTATGAGGAAATGGGCGTTTCCATCAACCGTGAGCCGTATGGGCCGCTGACCGGCACGCTCGTGCCGCCCTGCATTTCCCACGCGGTCGCCATCATCGAGGCGCTGCTTGCGGCGGAGCAGGGCGTGAAAAACATCACGGTCGGCTACGGCCAGTGCGGCAACCTGATCCAGGACATCGCCGCAGTCCGCACACTTGAGGAGCTGACGGAGGAATATCTTGCAAAGTACGGCTATCACGACGTAGTTGTCACGACGGTGCTGCACCAGTGGATGGGCGGCTTCCCGGCGGACGAGGCAAAGGCGTTCGGCGTCATCTCGACCGGCGCGCTGATCGCGGCGCTTTCCAAGGCCACGAAGGTCATCGTCAAAAGTCCGCACGAGGCCATCGGCATCCCGACGATGGAGGCGAACGCGCAGGGGCTGCGCTGCACACGGCAGGTCGTCAGCATGATGACCGAGCAGACGTTTGCCAACACGCATCTGGACGAGGAAATGGAGATCATCCGGCAGGAAACGCGCTGCATCGTCGACAAGTGCTTCGAGCTTGGCATGGGCGATATCGCGCTCGGCGCGTGCCGCGGCGTAAAGGCGGGCGTTCTGGACGTTCCGTTCGCGCCCTGCCGCTTCAATGCCGGTCAGATGCTGCCGTGCCGCGACAACGACGGCGCGGTGCGCATCATGAACATGGGCAATCTCCCGTTTACAAAGGAGCTTCGGGATTATCATATGGGAAAAATCGCGGAACGCGCTGCGTTTGAGCATCGGAAAGCGACATTCCAGATGGTGACCGACGACGTTTACGCCATCAGCAAGGGACGCCTGGTCGGGCGGCCCAGATAAATGAAGGAGGAACAGAAAATGAAGATCAAGGATGTTGTGTGCGCTGCGGGCAGCACAGGATTTTATTTTGACGATCAGCGTGCCATCAAGCGCGGCGCGGGTCACGACGGTATGTTTTACATCGGCCAGCCCGTCACGGAGGGCTTTTCCGCCGTGCGCATGAAGGGCGAGGCCGTCTCGGTCATGATCGTTCTGGAAGACGGCCAGATCGCCTTCGGCGACTGCGCGGCGGTGCAGTATTCCGGCGCGGGCGGACGCGACCCGCTGTTTCTGGCAAAGGACTTTATCCCCATCATCGAGCAGTATGTCCGCCCGATGCTGCTGGGCCGGGAGGCAGATGATTTCCGCGGCCTGTGCGCGCAGATGGAGGCCATCGAGGTAAACGGCAAGCGCCTGCATACGGCCATCCGCTACGGTGTCTCGCAGGCCATTCTGGATGCAGTCGCCAAGGCGACGGGACGGCTGATGTGCGAGGTCGTCGCGGACGAATACGGCTGCACGGTCAGCCAGACGCCGATCCCCATCTTTACGCAGTCCGGCGACGACCGCTATGACAACGCCGACAAGATGATCATCAAGCGCGCGCAGGTGCTGCCGCACGCGCTCATCAACAACGTGCAGACCAAGCTCGGTGAGCACGGCGAAAAGCTGCTGGAGTACGTCAAATGGCTCCGTGACCGCATACTGACCATGCGCGCGGACGAGAGCTACCAGCCCGTCCTGCACATCGACGTCTACGGCACCATCGGCGCGGCGTTCGGAAACAACAACTATGCCGCCATGGCCGATTATCTTGCGGAGCTGGAGCAGGCGGCAAAGCCCCTCCATCTGCGCATCGAAGGGCCGATGGACTGCGACTGCGACCGCGAAACGCAGATCGTTGCGCTTGCGGGCCTGACGGCGGAGCTTGACCGCCGCGGCATTCAGGTCGAGCTGGTCGCTGACGAATGGTGCAACACGCTCGAGGATATCCGGGAATTTGCCGACCGCAGAGCCGGTCATATGGTGCAGATCAAGACGCCCGACCTCGGCGGCATCAACAATACCATTGAGGCAGTGCTCTACTGCAAGGCGCACGGCATCGGCGCCTATCAGGGCGGCACCTGCAACGAAACGGACCGTTCGGCCCAGGTCTGCGTCCACTGCGCCATGGCGACCCAGCCGGTGCAGATCCTTGCCAAGCCCGGCATGGGCGTCGACGAGGGCTACATGATCGTATCCAACGAAATGAACCGCATCCTCGCCCTGCGTCAGGCAAAGCAGCGCAGCTGAGCAAGAACCAAAACACGCCGCTGGCCGAGAGGCCAGCGGCGTTCACTCTGTCAAAAACAGTTGTTCCTTCATTTTTTGTGCGGGATTTTCAAGGTCTGCGTAGGGGCGGACAGCTCTGTCCGCCCGGCGGGGTGTACTGGTTTTACAGAAATTCACGGCGAATACATATGCACCAGCAGTATCGAATGCTTGAAGATGCCAAGCGAAACACAGCTGCTCCCCGCCCGCATCAGTCTGCGCCGAAGACCGCATCGCTTCAATTCGTTCCGATGGGCAGGTCCACGCTGCGGAAGATCATCGGCTCGAGCATCACGTCATGCGCGTAATAGATGGATGCGCCATGCTCCGGGTCGAGCGCCGTGAGCGCCAGAGTTCCGTCCGGGGCCAGGCTCACGCGCCAGCCGGTGTCGGAAGAGAAGTCCGGCAGGAGGCGCTCGTACTGTTCCTGTATGCGCGCGCTGTCCAGCTTGCGTGTGTTACACCTGCTCCGTATTCCGCGGAAGCGTCCGTGTCAGGATCAGGGTATATCCGACCGTGAGCAGGATCAGAGCGGCAAGATGCAGAAGCTGCGTCTGCATTGTAAGCTCTGCATCATTTGCAAACGTGCCGAGCGTGTTGATGGCGGAATGGACGAGGATGCAGGGGAGCAGACTGCCGCCGCGGGAAAAGATCGTGACCAGCAGGAAGCCGACCGCGATCGCAAAGACGATCTGGCACAGATTGCTGACAAGCTCCATCCCGCTGCCGTTGAACAGGTTGATGATATGCCCGATGCCGAACGTCACGCTTGAGATGATAACGGCGGATTTGATATTGTTCCTTGCAATGGCCGTAAACAGCAGACCCCGGAAGATCACCTCCTCCAAAAACCCGACGCAGAGCATACAAACGACCCGGCAGACCGTTTCTGCGGGCGAACAGGTGGGCGCAGCGCCGTTCCAGAGGTTCCCCGACGCCAGAATCACAAGCGGCACATAGTAAAGGAAGCGGCGGGCGGGAACAGAGGATCTGCAAAGCCCGTACCGCTTCTGCAGGCCGTTTCTCCGGATAAAGACAAAAAGAACAATGGTCTGCAAAACACAGAAAGCAGCGCTTGCGGCGTATGCAGTGCCGATGATCTCGTTGAGCGGATTCGCAAGCGATTGCAGAACGCAGTAAACCGCGATCCACACAAGCGCAAAGGTCAGTTCGCTTTTCTCATACAGCTTTTTCATGTTCAATATCTCCATTCTCTGCATATGCCTGCATGGCGTCAGAAAGCTCTGTGACAGAGCAGCCTTTACTCTCATAATACGCAAGCATCTCCGGCAGCTTCTTTTTATCATAGCTTGTGATGCAGTCCGACAGCACGTGGACGGCATATCCGCCTTTCCTCATGTTGAAGCAGGTGGATTTGATGCAGGCCGCCGCGTCTGCCCCGACAATGTAAAACTCGGAAATCCCATGCTCCTGAATAAAAGCGGCGAACGCCTCGCTGGTCAATGCATTGCTTTTTGACTTCGTAAAGATATGACCGGAAACGACGTTCAGCTCCGACACCAGCTCTGCGCCGCGCGTGCCGGGTTTGAAGGTCCTCGTTCCGGCGGACAGGTTGTTGTGCTGTATGTAAATGACCCACAGTTCCTTTTGGACGGCCCAGTCAATTGCCGCATTGACGGGGTCAATGATCTCTCTGTAGTGCTTCGTAATATCATTTTGCAGGTCGATCACGACCAGCGCGCTGTTTTTCATCCGATCTTCCTCCGTGGATTTCTTCCTCCGATGCCCGGCGGCTCAGTCCCGAACGCCTGCCAGCGCCAGAAATTTCTTGTCTGACTGAATGCTCTGCGTCAAAAACTGCCCATCCCGGAACAGGGCATAGGTCGTGACCGGCGCGGGGACATTCTGCGCAGAGTCCCTGTCGGTAATATGGATTGCTTTGAACGGAATGCCGTGTTCCTTCGCTGTCTCCTGCACCCGCGGCACCCAGTAGCAGGTGAACGGGCACTGATCGGTATAATAAAGGACAAAGCCGTCTCCGTCTGCCTTGGGATGTCTGGCACAGTCCCTGAATTTCGGCGGCTCGGCGTTCGGCACAAGGGGCAGATACATCAGGCTGATCCCGCAGTCGGAGATATCAGCTGTCCGGAAGCCCTTGTGGGCCAGATACTTCGGGTCGGCGAGAAATTCCCGCTTCCGTCCCTCGGCGCACAGGATGCAGACGCCGTTCTTTTCCTGCGCTCTGGCATCCCGGATGCACTCGTTCAAAAGGTCGGTCGAATATCCGTGCCCCTTCATCGCGCCTGCGATCCACAGGCAATTGATATAGAGATATCCCGCTGCTTCAATGGGCACCCATGCGTTTTCTGCGGGAATATATTCGATAAAGCACTTGCCGCGCTCCTCGCTGCGGTAAAAAACAAGTCCCTCGTCGAAGCGCTGCCGGAGCCATTCCTTTTTCGCCAGGCTCTGCTTGCCGGACATCGCGCAGCAGATATGCTCTTTGTCAAGGTTTTCTTTTGTGATATGGATGTAGTTCATGGGTTCCTCCTGAATGCCGTGAACACAAATAGACGCAGTGAGAACCGATTCCCCGGTCTGCACTGCGTCTAAGCGTCTGGCAGTTTAATATCTTCGATTTTACCGTCCTTGAAACGGATCACACAGGTATATCTGCACTTTGGGCAGAACAGGGGAAAATCCTCCAGCACCGTATGTGAGCGTATCTGCGTTCTTGTCTTGCCGCCGCATTTGGGGCAGCAGAGCCAATCTGATTTTGTTTGCAGATTTTCCGTCATTTATACCACACCTCGCCGAATCCGCCAAATGGCTTCATATTGCGTCCTCCCGCGAGGCCAATATCGCGCCCCGGTACGCCTGCTGCAGCTGCGAATCGATGACCGCTTCATCGTATTTCATCGAATTGTTGGCGATGATGCTTGCATACCCGTGCGCAAACAGAAAAACGGTCAAAAAGACCTGCTTCGTCTGCGCCATGCCGATTCCCAGCGCTCCCTGCATTGCCGAAAGAACAGGGGTAAGCGCCTCGGCGTCGATCAGCTCCAGCAGCGTGCTTCCGTTAAAGTAATCCGACTGAAACAGGAACCGGAACAGATGCGGCTCTTCGATCGCAAAGCGGATATAATTCATTCCGATCCCAAGCGCAGCGCCCTTCTGCGGCTTTTTGATCCGCATCAGATAGTCCGAATGGTACTGGTCCGCCTTCGCATAGACTGTCCGTTTCAGTTCTTCAATCGTCGCGAAATGATACATGACGGGCTGCGTGGAGCAGTGCAGCCGTTCCGATACGGTCCTTGCACTGATGGTTTCCGCGCCCGTTTCACGGGCAACCGCAAAGGCTGCATCCACGATCATTTCCCTTGTAACTTTTGCTTTTGCCGGCATCGCTGTGCCTCCATATATAATCTGGATTATATATAATGTAAATTATATAACAGGAAACAGTCCTTGTCAACCCCGCCGGAACAAAAATCACAGACAGCCGGTCCTCCCGCCTGCGCACAGTCCGGACTCCGCGTTTCCCGTGCAGCCGCAGTATAATGGCCTCCGTGACCTTAGGGTGTATCTGAAAACTCCCAACGCACCCGGACAGCGGATCTTTTCACGCTGCGCTGCACCATTTTTCCTTGAAATACGTCAGTATTCCTGCGAAAAAATGTCTTGCTCAGCGCAAAAATTTCTCGCTGCCGGTCACATTGGGAGTTTTCAGATACACCCTAGCCTCGTAAAAAGCGCCGCCGCCGCGCCCTCGCCCCGGTAATTTTCGATCTCAAACAGCAGCCGGGACATGGCAGGGAAGTCCGTCGCCTGATCGACGCTCTGAAACGCTGCCGGAAGATCAAAATAAAGCTCCGGGTAGTGCGTTTTCGGGAACTCCTCATAGTACGCGGGCAAAATGTCAATGCCGGCGGAATGGATGGGGATACGCTCGTGGTGGACAAGGGACAGATCGTCCAGCGCGGCACACACGAGGCGCTGATGGCGCAGGGCGGCATCTACCGCCGCTTCATCACCGGCCGCGAACAGGCCGTGGGCTGGAAGCTGTAAAAACGCGTTCAGACCCGCACAGATTCCTCCTGCCCGCGTATGCTGACAGGGGGGATTTTTTATGTGTGTGAAGACCAAGCAGCTCGGGCTGCTTCTGATCGGGGCGGGCGTTGGGCTTTTGCTGTCGTTTGCGCTGTGCGGGTGGTTTTTGCGGGTGCTGATCGCGGCGATCCTGATCGTGCTGGGACTTTTGCTGCTGAAATAATTTCCGAAACATATCCTTGTCCGGCTCCGCGTATATATATCCCAGAACATATACAAGGAGTTGAGACTATGGAGCTTGCATTTGAACAGAAACAACGGTCCTGCCTGCATCGCACGGCGCATCTCTCGCTTGCGCAGGAGCAGACACAGGAGCTCATCATACCCGACAGTATGCCGGACGCTTCCCGCACGCTCATCTGCTGCGCCGGGCCGGAGGTACAGAGCAAAACGAACCGGGAGGGCAGTCTTCTCGTGACGGGGACGCTGCGCACAAGCTGCCTGTACGCAGACGAAGCGGGCGGCTTGCAGCTGCTGACCTCCGAGCTGCCGTTTACGGTCAAGCTGGAGTGCGCCGAGCTGCGCGAGGACACGCAGACGCTCGTGCGCTGCTGCGTCCGCAGCGCGGACAGCCGCCTGATCAACTCGCGCAAGGTGCTCCTGCGCGTGAGCGTTCTGGTTCAGGCGGACGGCTATGAGCCGCAGACGCAGAGCATGAGCGTCCTCAAGGATCCGCCCGCCTGCCTGCAGCTGAAAACGCAGACCTATGAGACGAATGCGCCTGTGGAGCTTTCCGAGCGCGCGTTTCAGGTCAGCGAGGAGCTGAACCTGCCGGACGGCAGGCCGCAGATCGCACGGCTGGTCAGCTGTTCGCTCACGCCGGTCGTGCAGGAGCAGGGGCTGGTCGGGAGCAAGGCCGTCCTGAAGGGAACCGTAAATCTGCAAATTACTTATCTGGACAATGAAAACGCCCTGCGGACGCTGAGTTTTTCCGTGCCGTTTTCGCAGTACTGCCAGATGGAGGGCGACTACGATCAGGACGAAACGCTCGAATCGGTGCTGCTCGTGACCGGCGTGCAGCTGGAGCCGGTCGCGTCGGAGCAGTCGCAGAAGCTGCTGTTCGGCGCGGGGCTGCTGGCGCAGTGCATGGTCGTGCAGCCGCAGGCGCTGACGCTCTGTGAGGACGCGTATTCGACCAAGGGCGAGTTCCAGCCGCAGTGGGAAACGCAGGAGCACACCATGCGCCTCGACGCGCAGACGCTGCGCGAGCCTGTCCGCGCCTCGTTCCCGGTGCAGGCCGCCGCCGTGCTCGACTGCCGGGTCTACCCGGACGCACAGGCGCTTGAGCGGACAGACGACGGCGTTACCGTCCATGTGCCGCTGCGCGCGGACCTCGTCTATACCGACCCGGACGGCGCGGTGCAGGCCGAGACGTTCCGCACGGAGGTCAGCTGCCATACGGCGCTGAGCGAAAACGGCCTCTGCGAGGCCGTGTGTACGATCCAGCCGGAGGGCTACGCCTCGGCGGGCAGCGGCGCGGTCGAGCTGCGCTATGACGCGGTCTTTCAGGTACAGACGTTTTCCCGGCAGACGCTGCAGAATCTGTCCGGCGGGACGCTCGACCTGACGAAGCAGCAGAACACGCAGCGGCCGTCAGTCGTCATCCGGCGCATGAGCGAAAACGCCGCGCTCTGGGACCTTGCGCGGCAGTATCGGACGACGGCGCAGTCGATCCAGCAGGCCAATCATCTGACGCAGCCGGAGGCGGACGCCGGACGGCTGCTGCTGATCCCCATGTGAGACGGGAGGCGGGAATATGGAACAACGTTCGATCTACGCGCAGATCGCGGACCGCACGGACGGCACGGTCTATATCGGCGTCGTCGGCCCTGTGCGGACGGGAAAATCCACCTTTATCAAGCGCTTCATGGAGCAGCTCGTGCTGCCGAACATCGAAAACGTCTATGAGCGCGAACGCGCCACCGACGAGCTGCCGCAGTCCGGCTCGGGCCGGACGATCATGACGGCGGAGCCGAAATTCGTCCCGAACGAGGCCGCCCGCATCAGCCCGGACGGAAAAACGACATTGCAGGTGCGGCTGATCGACTCTGTGGGCTACATGATCCCCGGCGCGGTCGGCGACACGGAGGACGGCAAGCCCCGCATGGTCACGACGCCCTGGGCCTCCGAGGAGCTTCCCATGGCACAGGCGGCGGAGCTTGGCACCAAAAAGGTCATGGAGGACCACAGCTCCATCGGCGTGGTCGTCACGACGGACGGAACGGTCACGGATATCCCGCGCGAGGATTACCGCGAGGCGGAAGCCCGCGCCATTGCGGATATGCAGAAGACGGGCAAGCCGTTCGTGGTCGTCGTCAATACGCAGGACGCGAAGAGGGGACAGGCGGACGCGATCTGCGCCCGTATCCGGGCCGAATACGGCGTGCAGGCGCTGACGATGGACTGCGCGGTGATGCAGACGCAGGATATTGCGCGGCTGCTCGAAGCGGTCATGTACGCGTTCCCGGTCGAGGAGCTGCGTTTCTTCCTGCCGAGCTGGGTGCGGGCGCTGCCGGACGATCATCCGGTCAAGGCCGCCCTGTATGACGCGATGCTTGAACGCGCGGCGCGGCTCACAAGCCTCAGCGAAGCGGAAAGCGTCATGGGCACGCTGCGGGAGCTTGATCCGGTCGACGCGTTCCGCGTGCGGGAGGTCGATCTCGGAACCGGCACGGTCACCTGCGAACTGCATCTGCCGGAAACGCTGTTCTATGAGGAGCTGTCCAAACAGGCGGGCGTGGAGATCGCGGATGACGAGGCGCTTATGCAGATGCTGCGGGAGCTTTCGCAGACGAAAAAGCTCTACGACAAGGTACAGACCGCGCTCGAACAGGTCAAGGCGACCGGTTATGGCATCGTCATGCCGGGCGCAGAGGAATTGAAGCTCGAAAAGCCGGAAATCGTGAAGAAAAACGGCAATTACGCCGTCAAGCTGCGCGCCAGCGCGCCGTCCATCCACATGATGCGCGCGCAGATCGAGACGGAGATCAGCCCCATGGTCGGCGGCGAACAGGAATCGCAGCAGCTCATCGACTATCTGCTCGGCGAATATGAAGAGGACACCGACAAGCTCTGGCAGAGCAATATTTTCGGCAAATCGCTCTATGAGCTTGTCTCCGAGGGCGTCACGGCCAAGATCATGCGTATGCCGGACGACGCGCGGCAGAAGCTCACAAAGACCCTTGGCCGCATGATCAACGAAAACACCGGCGGGATGATCTGCATTCTGCTGTGAATACCCGCAGCGCCCCCTGTCATGCTGTGACATGACAGGGGGCGCTGGTGCGTGCTGATATTGTCTGTGCGTCCGGCGCGGTTATGCCAGCTTGTATTTTTCCTCAAACGTATGGTACTGCATCAAAAATTCGTTGCTGCCGGATTTGACGTCGCCGAGGTACTTGTGCAGATCGATGCGCTCGTTCTTCATGTCGAGCAGACAGCCCGCGATGTTCGAGCAGTGGTCGGCCACGCGTTCCAGATTCGTCAGCAGATCGGACAGTACGAAGCCTGCGGCCAGCGAGCATTCGCCGCGCTGGAGACGGGCGATGTGATTCGTGCGCAGCTTGTCCTTCAGCTTGTCGATGACCTGCTCCAGCGGCTCGACCTGCCGCGCAAGCGTCAGATCGTCCTGCAAAAATGCCCGGCTCGTCAGATCGACGATCTCGCTCACGGCGTTCAGCATCGTCTGAAGTTCTTTTTTTGCAGAGTCCGTGAACGAAACGCCCTTTTCCTTCAGCTCCTCCGCCGATTCAATGATGTTGACGGCGTGGTCTGCAATGCGCTCAAAATCGCCGATCAGATGCAGCAGCTTGGACGATTCCACGCTGTCCTGTTCGCTCATCGGCTGCGTGGCCAGATGTACGAGGAAGGTTCCCAGCGTGTCCTCATAGCGGTCGGTATCGTCCTCCCGCTGCCGGATGGAGGCGGCCAGCTCCGGCGTAAAGCCGAGCACGGCCTGTAAGCTCTCATGCAGCGCAAGCTCGGAGTCCGCAGCCATGCGCTTGGCCAGCTCCTCGCTCTTGACGAGCGCAATGGCGGGCGTTGCAAACAGGCGCTCGTCCAGAACAGTTGCGGTGTCGGTGCTGCGGCCATCCGGGATGATCCGGTACGACAGCTTTTCCAGCAGTCCGCAGCACGGCAGCAGCATCAGCGTGCAGAGCAGATTGAAGATCGAGTGAATGAGTGCGATATGGAACGTATCGATAGCGGTCGAGACGAACGCAAAGCGGAAAATCGCGTTTGCAGCCTCAAACAGCGCCAGCCAGACGACCGTGCCGATGATATTGAAGCTCAGATGCACGACGGCTGCGCGCCGCGCGTTCTTGTTCGTGCCGACGGAGGACAGCATGGCCGTCACGCACGTGCCGATGTTCTGTCCCATGATAATGGGGATCGCCGCGCCGTAGCTGACAGCCCCGGTCGAGGACAGCGCCTGCAGAATACCGACCGACGCGGACGAGGACTGCACAATGCCCGTCAGAATCGCGCCAGCCAGAACGCCCAGAATGGGATTCGAGAACAACAGGAAGAATTTCGTGAAGTTCGGGTCGTCCCGCAGCCCTGAGACGGAGCCGGACAGCGATTCCATGCCGAACATCAGCGTCGCGAAGCCAAGAAGGATCAGGCCCGTGTCCTTTTTCTTGCCCTTTGCGGTCAGATACAGAATAATGCCGATCACAGCCAGCACCGGCGTGAACGACGACGGCTTCAACAGCTGCACGAACAGGCTGTCCCCGCTGATGCCGGACAGCGACAGCAGCCACGCTGTCACAGTCGTGCCGATATTCGCGCCCATGATAACAGGAATGGACTGCTTGAGGCTCAAAAGCCCCGAATTGACAAAGCCCACGACCATGACCGTCGTAGCCGAGGACGACTGAATGACCGCCGTAACGGCAAGCCCCGTCAGAAGCCCGGAAAATTTCCCGTTCGTCAGCTTCGCCAGAATGGCCTTCAAGGACCCGCCCGCGCGCTTTTCCAGCGCCGTGCCCATCACACTCATGCCGAACAGGAACAAACTCAGCGAGCCGAGCAATGTTAAAAAGTTAAAAATCGTCATATCCGCACAGACCTCTTTCCAAATTCGTTTTATCTGCCATAAATATAGAAAGAGAATGTCAAATGCGCGTCCAGAATTACGTTAAATCTTCGTGATATTTCCCGCAGAATCTTAAATCCAAATCAATTCCCGGTTAAACCGCCGCCTTTGCTCCGGTTGATTTTCCCAACCTGGCACGATATAATAAAATAACAAACAAAAAACGGGGGCCTTGAAATGAAAAAACACATCACACGGCTGCTCTGCGCGGCGATTTTGCTGCTTGCACTGTGCATCGGCGCGTCGGCGGCGGGGACGAGCGGGAAGTGCGGCCCGTCTGCCTACTGGTCATTTGACAGCAGCACCGGCACGCTGACCATCTCCGGCAGCGGTGCGATGGATGATTGTGTATTCCAGTGGGGCGATCCCGATCCACGCCCGTGGAGTGCATGTCTAAGCGAGATCAAAACCGTTGTGATCGGGGATTCGATCACGAAGATCGGGAGAGAGGCATTTTCCAGCGTACCCTGCACCGCAGTCAAGATCGGAAAAAATGTGCAGGTGATCGGCGAGAATGCGTTTCAGAATTGTACAAGCCTGACCGGCGATCTTGTGATCCCGGACAGCGTGACCACGATCGACAGATGGGCCTTTTTCGGCAGCGTGATATCAAACGGCACTCTGACGCTTGGAAAGGGCTTGCGGACGATCGGCGAACGCGCATTTACCGATTGCTCCTTCTCCGGCGGTCTGACCATCCCGGAGGGCGTCACAGAGATCGCGGAGGGCGCGTTTTGCTCCAGCAGCAAATACAGCGGTTCGCCCGCGCACGGCAAGATCACCGGCACCCTGACGCTGCCGTCGACGCTGAAAACGATCGGCGCATATGCGTTCGCGTATGAGGGCTTTTCCGGAGAGCTTCTGATCCCGGACGGTGTGACGTGCATTGGCGCGAACGCCTTTGCCGAATGCGACGGCTTTGGCGGGACGCTATCCCTGCCGGACAGCGTCAAAACGGTGGGGGAATGGGCGTTTTATCAGTGCGAGGGCTTTACCGGCCTGAAGCTTCCTGCCGGACTGACCAAAATTGAAAAGCTGTCGTTTGCATTTATGGCTGGCTTGAAAACAGAGGTCGCGATTCCGGAGGGCGTGACGGAGATCGGCGAAGGCGCGTTCGAGTGTTCTTATATGCCGTCCGTCCGCTTGCCGTCCACGCTGAAGAAAATCGAAAAACAGGCGTTCATGCATGCGCATAACCTGACAAAAATTACGCTGCCGGATGGACTGGAAACGATAGGGGACGAAGCGTTTAGCGGCTGCCATCCTAGAAATGCGGTGGTTCTTCCAGCGAGTATAAAATCAATCGGGAAAAAGGCGTTCGACAGAGATGGGGCGATTTACGGAAATCTCAATGAGATCCCTGTCGGCGCGTATTTCCTCGGCGATGCGCCCCAGATTGTCGGGACGGGGAATGCCAACTGCTCGTTCCCGTCGGACTGGACGCTCTATTACCTGCCCGGCACGTCCGACTGGACGGGCGATACCTACGAGGGCTACCAAATCGCCCCGTGGGACGGCGAAACACGCTGGGACAACCCGCACACAAGGCGGTTCGGCTGGGATATCAACGGAAACCAGATCGAGACGTCGTGGAGCGTCAACCCGGACACCGGAAAGATCACCCTGACCGACGATCTGAACGAAGGCTGCGCCGTCGCAGTCTCCTATGACGCGGATGGCCGCGTCACGAGCATCGGCGTCCTGCGTACCAAAACGGATTTCGTTGTACTCAACCTGCAGGACACCTGCCGCCTGTTCCTCCTGAACGCATCCTCCGTTCCGCGTCTGGACACGCCGGTCACCATCAACTACTATATCCCCTGAGGCGCACCCAAAGCCTCCCCTTGTCGCGCCCCGCACGATAAGGGGAGGTGGCATTTGCGTCAGCCCGCCCCGTCTCCCGGAAATTCTGAAGAAACATTTTACAAAATCCCCGGAAATAAAGCAGCCAGCATCTTGCAATTGCGGCACAGTTCGTATATAATTATTCTACAAATACTAGGGGTAGTGTAGACTCTTGCAGCACCCTGTTACAATTTCACCCCGATTGTACGTCCGACCGAGATGAGGAGGAATGCGAAGAATGAAACGCAACCGAATATTGGCCATAGGCATCGCACTGCTGCTGGCGGTGCAGCTGCTGACGCCGCTTGCCTGCGCGGCAGGCGCGACGCTCAAGCTCACAGCCCCGGACAAGCTGCCGGACGTTGGACAGACCTTTACCGTCACGGCGGAGCTGACCGGCAACACAGGTCTTGCCGCCGTGCAGCTCAGTCTAGGCTACGACGATTCCGTTGTCGAATGCACGGGCATTGAAAACGGCGCGCTCGTTGCCGGTATGCTCGCCGCGAGCAACCCGTACGCAACGCGTGACGGCGTCGGCGCGATCCTCGCAGCGGCGACCACCACCGCCGTCAAGACCGATGGCAGCCTCGCCGTGTTTACCTTCCGCGTCAAGGCGGCGGGCGACGCGAAGCTGACCCTTGCCGATGCGCTCCTGTCCGACACGGACGGCAAGGCGCTCCCGCTTTCCTATTCGCTCCCGGCGCTGATCGCGCAGGGCAGCACCGGCTCCGGTTCCACCGGCGAAACGCCGGGCGCGGACGATAAAAAGTCCGACGACGACAAGAAATCCGAAGACGACAAAACGGCTGAGGACGACAAGAAGTCCGAAGAGGAGAAGCCCGCAGACACCACGCAGGAGGAAGTCAAAGCCGGCTCCTTCCGCGACGTGACCAGCGCGCACTGGGCGTTTGACTCTGTCGAGCGGGCAGCGGAACTGGGCCTTGTCACCGGCTATTCCGACGGCACCTTCCGGCCCGACACCCCCGTGACCCGCGCGCAGTTCGTCCTCATGCTCTGGCGCATGTGCGGCAAGCCTGCCGCGGCCAAGGCGGCCTCGTTTGCAGACGCCAGCGCGGACTGGTATCAGGACGCACTGAGCTGGGCCGTAGAAAAAGGCTATGTGAACGGCCTGTCCGACACCCGCTTCGGCCCCGACGCGCCTATCACGCGCCAGCAGGCCATGGCCATCCTCTTCCGCCTGAACGGCGGGCAGAGCGGCACAGAGCTGACGCTGACCGGCATTTATGAGCAGACCTTCGCCGACAGCACGACCATCGCCGCCTGGGCGAAGGACGCGACATGGTGGGCGGTCTACCACGAGCTTGTTTCCGGCGTCGGCGGCAGCCGCATCGCGCCGGAGGCCAACGCGTCCCGCGCACAGATCGCGGCGATCCTGCTGCGGTATGCGGATCAATTTATGACAATGGAGGAAGCGGCATGAAAAGAAGATTGCTTGCGCTGCTGCTCGCAGTGCTGACACTCACAATGCTCACCGCAGCCGCGTTTGCGGCAGACGAGACGGAACTCGGCGCGTACAACCTGACGGGCGGCCTGAAGGTCGTGGGTGTCGAATCGGACGGCGGCTTCTACAAGGACGCCGACACGTTCGAGCTGGACTGCACAAAGCTGACCGGCGCATATTCGCTCGTGCTGCTTCTTGACGATAACAGCGGCGTTCCGACGAGCGGAAACATTCAGTACATTGACCAGGTGACCGTGACAGACGGCGCGGCAAAATTCACCCTGAAGCCCAAGGCGCTGAAGGAAGGCACCTATTACATCTTCGTCAGCACGACCGACGAAGCACTCAAGGTAGTTGCGACGTTTAAGTACGGCACAAGGCCGGAGCGTGTGCTGGGCGATGTGACTGGCGAAGGTACCATCAATGTCAGTGACGCTCTTCTCGCACTGAAAATCGCAGTAGGGTCGATTGAATCGCCGACAGACGCTCAGAAAGTAGCTGCGGATGTTAATTTGGATGGTAACGTTAACGTAAGTGATGCGTTGCTGATTCTAAAATTCGTGGTTGGTTCTATTACATCTTTTTGATTGACTAAAGGGAGACAACAGAAATGAAAAGAGTAGTTTCGCTTGTATTAGCGATTTTGATGCTGGTCACAGTTACCGCAGTTCCGGTCTCTGCGGCAGAGAAAGGAACGTCGCTTTCGCTCAGCGTTGTTCCGGTAACGATAGAAAACAAGACCATGACAGAAGTCACTGACGAGGGACATGAGTATACAGCAGATAGCTATTTCCTTGTGAAAGTGAATCTGAAGAATGGCGCAACTGAACAGTACATTCAAGGCGTTCAGTTGAGTGTAAATTATGATCCCGACGCTGTTGTACCGTATCGGTTCAATTCAAGCTCGGGAAGAGTTGGCTACGGTATTGCTCCGGCTGGATTTGCTGGAAACGTTGAGTCTGCCATAACGTCTGAGGGGACTGTTCAGATTGGCTTGATGACCTCTGGCTGGATATACGTCGATGCAAATGAAACGGCGAACATCGCAAGCTTTTTGTTTCAAGTCAAGTCCACAGCTGAAACAAGCAGCTATAGATTCGCAATCAATACAGAGGCGGAAACCATTATTGAAGCATTAGTCGACCCGGACGGAACTGAAACAGCTTATATTGACTGCGATTATTCAGAGGCGAAATACGACCTTGCGATTAAGGGCGCAGTTCCCACCCTCGCTTCTGTCGCTGTCGACAAGGACGAGGCCGGATATGCAAGCGGCGACGTGATCACCCTGAGTGCAAAATCCGCATCCGGCAACGATATCACGGGGCTTGTCAGATTCTCGATTAAGGACTACACTGGCACCGGCTTAGAGATTACCGGCAATCAGCTGACTGTCTCCGCCGAGAATCCCGCAAACGTCGGTACATACACCGTTGTAGCTACCCCGGATGGCACCAACTGCACACTCGCAGAGGGCGCATCTGCCCCCGAAGCAACCTTCACAATCACCTCAAAGAAGGTCACCGATCCCAAGGTGGAGATCACCGATTTCGTCAAGGGCAAGACCTACTTTGATATGCATGTCAATACGACAACGCCCGGCCTGACGGTGGGATGCATCGCCTATGAGGGCGAAGGAATTGATCAGAACAATCAGCTTAAAGGCGAGGACGTGTTCAAGGCAGACACGACCTACACCATTGTGATCACTCTGACAGCAAATGCGAACTATGTCATTGATACCACGCAGAAGCTGACTTATACGATCAACGGAGGCGAAGTACAGGAAGCCGATATCGTAGATGGGCCTACGTATAATGACGTACCCACTTATCAGGCCGTCGTGACCGCCACGACTGCGGGCTTGGATTCCCCGACACTCGAACTGAACGATCTTAACGCCACCTACGGCGATCTGCTCTCCACGCTCACTCCGACCGGCACGGCAACCTATAACAACCAGACTGTTCAGGGCACATTCGCATGGTCTGGATACGATGCAGGAACGACTGTCGGCGATGCTGGCGAACATACATTTAAGGTAGTCTTCACCCCCACCGACAAGGAAGTCTACGCCACTGTCACTGGCACTGTCAAAGTGAATGTCGCGAAGAAGCAGATCACATTCACCAAGAGCGACTACGAATGGAAGTCGATCAATGATGATCCGTACACGCTCGATGATTATAAAGCGATGTGCTTCCAGTACGACAAAAACGAGCACGGTATCGAGCCGACCTGCACGAACAATGACATCAGCGACCTTGTAGAGTTCGAAGTGTCCTCGAACAATAAGAGCACCAATGTCATTGCCGCTACGGTTACGGCAAAGGTTCTGTTAAAAGACAAGTACGCTAAGAATTACAAGTTTGATAAAGATAACACGAATATTCAGAGCGCTACATTGAAGGTGCTCCCCATCGTCGTTAACTATGATGGCGAATATGCGCATTCTGTGGAAGTCTGCTACACAACGTCCAGTGTGGATATTCCGCTCAGCGCGTTCGGCCTGCCTGATGAAGTCCTCAATGATACGAACAACAAGTACTGGATGAGAACCGACGCTGTTGTCGCAGGTGATGTCGATGTCATCTCCGGTACGCCGACGTCCTTTGACGAGTCAAATCGTACATTGACGCTGAACCTCAAGAGCAGCCTGACAAAGGACGACGCGGGCAAGACCGCATCCGTCACGCTCGGCCTGAAGGTCAACAACTACGAGACGATCAACCCCGGCGTAGAGGAGATCGCAGGCGGAGAGGACAAACTCTTCATCCTGAAGCTGACCGTCAAGATCATCGAAAAAGAAGACGCAGGGCTGGAAGTCTTCGGAATCCCCAAAACGATGGTCTATGGCGATACAGTGAGAGCAGGATCTCCGGACGGCTACTATTATACGGTCAAAAAAGAGGGCAAAAATGCTACATTCTCCGCAATGATAAGCGATACTGCGGTCGTTGCTTTTGACGATGACAACGGCCTCGTGGCAAAGGGCGTTGGTACTGCCAAGATCACTGTCGAGTATGATTCTGATACCACCTACGACAAAGAGGAATTCACAATCGAAGTCACCCCCAAGCCCTTGACTGCCACTGTTTCGCACGACCCCATCACCTACGGCGATGAGGCTCCGGCCGACGGTTACACCGTCACCTTTAGCGGTCTTCTGACCGGCGATGAAATCACGGATACCGATTACACCGTTGGCACGGAATATAAACAGGGCAACCCTGCCGGAAAGTATAAGTTCACCGTCGCTCTGGACACCAATAAGGTCAAGAATTACACGATCAATACCGTCAATGGCGAACTTGTTGTCAACAAGAAAGAGCTGACGGACGACGCTGTGACGGTCACAGTTCTGGGCGAAACCCCGGTCTATGACGGAATCGAAAAGAAACCGTCCGTCGAAGTGAAATACGGCGAGACCACTCTGGCCGCTGCTGACTACACGGTTTCCTATTCGAACAACGTCAACGCTGGAGTGAACACCGCAAGCGTCACTGTCACCAGCAACGACAATAGCAGCTATAAGTTCACCGCCACGAAGAACTTCACCATCGCGCAGGCTCCGATTTCCGGCGCTATAATCGCGAATATTCCCAGCGTGACCTACGACACCAAGGCCCATACCCCCAAAGTGACTGTCATGTTTAACGGCAGCAAGCTCACCGATGCGGACTACACCGTTTCTTACAGCGAGGATTGCATCAACGCTGGCACGGTCACCGTTACCGTCACCGGCAAGGGCAACTTCACCGGCACGGCCAGCAAGACCTTCACCATCAACAAGGCCGGTCTGACCCTGAACCCCTGCACGATCTCCGAGCTCTGCACCGAGACCGACCTGAAGACCAGAACGCTCCCGTCCGACTTCTTCCTCGCAGGCGAGACCGAAACCGGCTTCTCCATCAAGCTCACCGCTGTTGAGGGCGGAGACGACATCTTCGCTGTGGCACCTGCGGTTGTCGAAGGCGAAAACAAGATCACCTTCCGGCTGAAGAACGAAGTCGGCGCGGCGACCTTCACGGTCACTGTCACCCCGGTCTCCGGCAACTACAACGGCGGCAGCTATGCGCTGACGATCTCGACCCACGACAGAACCGACGTCTCCGGCAGCATCTCCTTCCCGGATGGCTCCGCTGTCTACACCGGTACTGGCATCAAGTACGAGAATGCGACCATTTCCGGCCATTCCGGCACGCTGCGCTACGGCTACACGCCCAACGCCTCGACCGGCGCTTCGCTTGACGCCTCCGGCCTCCCGCTGACTGTCGGCACCTACACCGTCGCCGTGACCTTCAACAGCGACGCCAGCTTCGGCTACAAGACCGCGACCTTCACCATCACCAAGGCGACCCCGACCGGCACGCCCGGCTACACAAAGCTCGAAACGAGCGGCAAGACCCTTGCCGACGCCAAGCTCACCGTCGGCACCATCCGCCCGGCTGGCACCATCGCGTGGGATCTGCCTCTCACGACCGTTCTTGAGGACGGCAAGGCATACGCGTGGACCTTCACCCCGGCTGACACGCACAACTACACCATCCTCACCGGCACGCTCGTTCCCTATGTCGACGACGGCATGGATTACATCCCCGGCGTCATCGGCGGCAATACGGGCAGCTTCAACTTCCATGACGTGAGCCGCCTTGACTACTTCTACGACGCTGTCAAGTGGGCCGCAGAAAACGGCATCGCCTCCGGCACGGGCCGCTACACCTTCTCGCCCAACGCCGTCTGCACCCGCGCACAGACCGTCACCTTCCTCTGGCGCGCAGCCGGTTCCCCGCTGCCCAGATATCGTGTCTGCCCGTTCACGGACGTGCAGCCCAGCGATTATTACTACAACGCAGTCCTCTGGGCTGTTGAGCAGGGCATCACCACCGGCCTCAATGCCACCACCTTCGGGCCTGACGTAACGGTCACCCGCGGCCAGGTCGCAACGTTCCTCTACCGCGCCGCCTCCGCCGCCAAGTCCAACACGTTCAACCCCTTCACGGATGTCAAGACCACGGCGTACAACTACGACGCCATCCTCTGGGCCTATGACAACCGCATCACCACCGGCACCAGCGACACGACCTTCAGCCCGGACGCCTACTGCACCCGCGCCCAGATCGTGACCTTCCTGTACAGATACTATCAGGGCCGCTGAACAAATTTAAACGGGGCTGCAGCGAAAAATCGCTGCAGCCCCGTCATCTTTTCAAAGCCCCCCCGCGTTCTGAACACTTCTGCGTATGGATCAGGAGTAAAACAGGCACGCATTTACCGAATAGCATATGACGGCGGCCCGCAGGGTTTCCTGCGGGCCGCCGTCAACACAAATGAAAAGAGGAATCATGAAAC
>ERZ773260.700-NODE-700-length-47679-cov-18.538552_pt1 | contig 47679 bp, 46 predicted proteins | sample MGYA00511387_ERZ773260 | MGnify/ENA primary metagenome ERZ773260 (study PRJEB29015, sample SAMEA2737745) | human gut metagenome | biome: human gut; feature: human-associated habitat; material: faeces | place: China | collected 2012 ...
TCCTGCGCGCTCTGCGTCACCAAGTGGGAGAGCAAGAAGACCGCCGTCAAGTAAGGCAAGCACCCTCGCCTTCAAACGCATACCTAAAGAAGTGCTGTTTCCCGCGGGAAACAGCACTTCTTTCTTGCTTTTTTCGGAGTGCGGGCATACAATGGGCGGTGCTCCATCACAGGAAACGGAGGAACGACGCCATGAACCGGAAACGCGGCTATCTTTATATTCTGCTCGCCGCCATGATCTACTCCACCACCGAGGTCGCGCTCAAGGGGCTCGGCGGCGTCTTCGCGCCCATGCAGATCACGGTCGAGCGCGTGCTCATCGGCGCGCTCTTTCTGCTGCCCTTCGCCCTGCGCAGCCTGCGGCGGAACGCCATTCGCCTCACCCGCTCCGACTGGAGCTACTTTGCCCTGCTCGGCTTTCTGACGGTCACGCTGCACATGTCGCTGCTCCAGATGGCCGTGCTGCACATGGACGCCTCGGCGACCTCCATCATCTACTCCGGCAACCCCGTCTTTGCCCTCGCCGCCGCGCACCTGATCCTGCACGAGCCGCTGAAACGGAACCACCTCGTCGCCATCGGCGTCGAGCTGATCGGCATCCTCTTCATCCTCAACCCCGCGAAGCTCGAGGTCAGTCCGCGCGGCTTCGCGGAGATCCTCACGGCGACCGTTCTCTTCGCCATGTACGGCACACTCTGCAAGCTGCGCATCCCGCGGCTCGGCGGGCTGGTCATCACGACCTTCAACATGGTCCTCGGCGGGCTGGAGCTGCTCGCGCTCCTGCTGCTCGGTCACATCCCCGCCGTCGGCGCGCTCTACCGCAGTCTCGGGCTGGACATTTTCGCCGACGTGCCGTTCTTCACCGGCTTCACGCTCAGGTCCGCGCTGCTGCTGTGCTACGTCGGCATCTTCTGCGCCGCCTTCGGCTTTCTGCTCACCGCCAAGATCACGGAATACACCTCCGCGACCGAGGCCTCCTTTGTCTATCTGATCAAGCCCGTTCTGGCAACGCTTCTGGCGGTGGTCTGCTTCCGCGAGACCATCAGCGTCAACCGCATGATCGGCCTTGTCTTCTTCCTCGCCGCCTCGCTGTGCGTCAGCGTGCCCGTGCTGCGCGAGATGCGGCGGGACGCTGTTACGGCGCAGCCGCCGCGGTAAGCCTATTTTCACGCAAAAAAGCTCCGGCCGTTTTCACGGTCGGAGCTTTTTCATCCGGTCTCAGAAATCAACGGTGCCGTCAAGGACCTTGAGGTCATAAGGCTCAAATACGACCCTGCGGTACTTCTCCACGTCGAGCGGCACATTCGTCCAGTCGGAGTGCAGATCGCCGTTCTGCTTGATGAGAATGTCGTAGAGAATGTCGTAGGTCACGCCGTCCTCGCCGGTCTCCACGATGGTGGAATAGGGCAAGGTCTTATGGTAGGTCATGTGCAGGCCCTTGTACTCGAAATGGAAGCCGTTGCGCATCCGGCAGCCGTCGAGTCCCTTATAGGTGAACTGCTTTTTGAGGTCCTGCAAAATTTTGTCGTGCTCCTCCTCATAGAGGTTCTCGGGCGTAGTCTCGGTGTAGTCGTAACGGAACTGGATGGGAATATTGTACTTCCGCCAGCGCTCGACATACTCCGTGAGCTTGTCCGCGGGATAGTTCTTGTAGAGCACGCAGTTGATGCGCTTGGGCGTGGCGATAGCGGCCACGACCTCGTCGGGCGATTCCTCGACGTAGCGCTGCAGATGGCGCGAAACGTTGATGCAGGTGATCTTGTCCGCGTTGCGGCGGGTGAAGTCGATCATCTCCTCCGCGCTGCAGCCGGGCTGCACGGGGAACGTGGTGTTGATATACACCTTGTGCGTCCCGGGGACCGCGTCGAGCATCCGCTGCAGGTCGCCCAGCTGGGCGAAGGGCTCGCCGCCGGTGAAAACGAAGTCGCACTCCGGCGTGATGGCGTCCATCACGGCAATGGACCTCAGAATCGCCTCGACGCTGAAGCCGGTGCAGTCGGCATATTCCTTTTTATTGATACAGAAAGGGCAGTGGTTGCGGCAGTCATACGGCACAAAAATAGTGACCGTCGCCCCGCCCGACCTCGTTTTGTAGGGGTGGCTCATAGCAGTTGTGTCCGTCCTATTGCAAAATTCGATAAATAGTTTACTCCTGTAAACGAGAAAATGCAAGGGAGAAAACGCGGAAAAAGCGGTTTTTGCCTATTTTCTTTCCTTTTCCTCCCGCAGCAGGCCGCGAACGTAGGCGAACGCGGCGTCCTCGCCCTCGTCGCGGAGCACGCGCAGCATCGCCTCGATGGCGTCGCTCGTCTCGGGGTGGATGAGGATATGGCTCTTCGAGCGGATATAGTAGTCATACGGCGCGGCGTCGGTGTACTTGTCCTTGAGGTAGGTCCTGCACGCCGCGATGCGGTCGCAGAACATCTCGGCGACGTAGCGCAGCGGCATTTTGCACCCGCCCATGTAGGGCTTTCCGTCCTCCCCGATGCAGTAGTCAATCCAATACTCGAAGTGATGGCGGTTGCGTCCCTTGTGATGCAGCCAGGCAAGGCTCACGCCGTTCTGCTTGCGCTCGGCGTCGTTCGGACTGCGGTAGCCCTGGTAATATTTCGCGCCGCGCCAGAACTCGCAGGGCGCGTACTTGCTCAGGTCGTGCAGCAGTCCCTGCCGGTAAAGGCCGAGACGAAAGCAGTATCTGCACACCAGGTGCCGATGATGCGTGATGGTCTTGAAATGTGCCAAAGGCTGCATGGCGGCTCCTCCCGCGGGCAAAAGATAAGAATGAACTTATTGTAGCACATCCTGCGGAAATGGCAAAGCGTATTTTTTGCGGATTTCCGCACATGATACCCTTCAGACGCGCGGCGGCATGACCTTGCCTTGCCGCTCGTTTGAAAGGAGGAGGGGCTCTCGCCCCTCCTCCGGTGGTTTCCGCCGCGCCCGCTTGTTTTTTCTCCGCCGCCGTGGTACGATAGCCGCGAGAAAGCAGGGAGGGATCGACATGGAAAAGCAGCCGCAGCTCCACACCATCGCGCCGGTATACGACGAAAACAGCAGAATATTGATTCTCGGCTCCTTTCCCTCGGTGAAGTCGCGCGAGGCGGCGTTTTTCTACGGCCATCCGCAAAACCGCTTCTGGCGTGTGCTCGCCGCCGTGCTCGGCGAGGAGACGCCGCAGACGGCGGCGGAAAAGAAGTCCCTGCTCCTGCGCCATGGCGTCGCGCTGTGGGACGTCATCGCCTCCTGCGACATCGCCGGCTCGTCCGACGCGAGCATCACGAACGTGGTGCCGAACGACCTCTCGCGCATTCTGGACGCCGCGCCGGTCCGCCGCATCTTCTGCAATGGCGGCACGGCCTACCGCTTTTACCGCCGGTACGACGAGGCCGTATGGGGAAAGGCGGAGGCTCTGCCCTCCACCAGTCCCGCCAACGCGCGCTCGTCCGTGCAGGCGCTCACAGAGCGCTGGCGCGCGGCGCTCGCGCCGTGGCTTTGACGGCTCCGCGCCGATGAAAAATGTCACTTTAACTTGTTAACAACCCGTTGCTTTTCCCCTTTCCGCGTCGTATAATGCCCCAATAACAGCAAGAAAAACGGAGGCAAAAGCCATGCAGGCAAGGGGAATTTTTCTGACCGTTCTGTCCGCGGTCCTCTACGGTCTGAACCCGCTCTTTTCCAAAACCATCAACGTCGGCGGCTGCAATTCGCTCACGCAGACCTTCGCCCGTCTTGCCGCCGGCATCGTGATCTTTTTCATTCTTCTTGTATGCAGCGGAAACGGCAGCGTGCGCGAAAAGCTGCGCCTGAGCCGGCAGGAGCTCAAGGATATTCTGATCTGCTGCATCGGCTACGGGCTCATCGGTCCGCTGCTCTTTGCGTCCTATAACTACCTCGCCTCGGGCCTTGCCACCACGCTGCACTTCGTCTACCCCGTGCTGGTGGTCGTCGCCTGCATCGCCTTCCGCTACGAAAGGGCGAACCGCCGCAAGCTCGTCTGCTGCGCGCTGTGCTTTGCCGGCATTCTGTGCTTCTACACCCCCGGCGGCGATGTGAGCGCCTACGGCGTATTCCTCGCGCTCGCCTCGGGCGTGGCGTGGGCATACTACATCGTGCATCTCAACTCCAGCGGGCTGGTGACGATGGTGCCGTTCAAGCTCGCCTTCTGGCTGTGCGTCTTTTCCGCCGTGCTTGTCGGCGGCATCACGCTCGCGATGGGCGAATTCGTCTGGCCCTCCACCGCCTTCACGCGCGGCGCACTCGCGCTCTACTGCTGCGTGTCCACCGCGGCGTCGCTGCTGTTCCAGCTCGGCAACCGCTTCATCGGCGCGCAGAGCGCGTCCATGCTCTCAACCTTCGAGCCGCTCACGAGCGTGGTCATCGGCATCCTCGTCTACCACGAGGTGCTGACCGTGCGGCTTGGCATCGGCATTTTCTGCATCCTGCTGGCGGTCTTTCTGCTGGCCAAGGCCGACGGAACGGTCAAGGAAGAAACGAAAAGCGAGGCGTGACACGCCTCGCTTTTTCTTCTCATTCTCACAGCTTTTCCGGCAGCGGCGTGTGCTCGCACACCGCGCGGGCCTTTTCGCGCAGACTCATCAGGTCCTCGAAGGCGTCGGGCCGCCGCGTGGGATCGCGCAGCAGCGCCGCGGGGTGGTACATCGCCATGAGCTCAAAGCCGCCCTTTTTCACCCATTGCCCATGCTCGCGCGTGATCTTGAAGTCCTCGCGGATCAGGCGCATCGCCGCGATGCGGCCGAGGCAGACGATCAGCTTCGGGCGCAGCAGCGTCACCTGCTCGCGCAGATAGCCGATGCAGGCGTCCTGCTCCACGCCGAGCGGATCGCGGTTCTGCGGCGGGCGGCACTTGACGATGTTCGCGATGTAGACCATCGTGCGGTCGAGACCGATGATGGCGAGCATATCGTCGAGCAGCTGCCCCGCCTTGCCGACAAAGGGCACGCCCTGCTCGTCCTCGTGCGCGCCGGGGCCCTCGCCGACAAACATTATCTCTGCCGTGCGGCTGCCGTCGCCGAAGACCACATTCGTCCTCGTTTCGCACAGCGAGCACTCACGGCAGTTTTGACAGCGCTTTTCCAGTTCCTCCCAACGGTCCGCCATGGCTCATCCTCCCTTTTTCCTTCTGCCGCCTATGGTATCACGTTTTTCCATTCTTTGCAACGCCGCGGCGGCGCATTTTTCCGTTTCGAGCGGGCAAACTGCGGTGCAGGAGGTGAACGGACGCGATGGCGTATTTCTGGTATTTTCTCGGCTACGGCTTTTTGGGCTATCTGCTCGAAAAGCTCTTCGCGGCTCTCACGCACGCGGAGCACCGCGTGCGGAAGGGCTTTCTGCTCGCGCCCGTCTGCCCCGTGTACGGTCTTGCAATGTGCGCCGTGCTCGCGCTGGGCGCGGATCGCATCGGCCCGCTTTGGGAGCTCGCGCTGCTCTGCAGCATCACCGCAACGACGGCGGAATACGCCGTCCATCTTTTCTGCGACGCCGTGCTCGGCGTGCGCTTCTGGGACTACAGCGCGACAAAAACGGACGTCAACGGCCGTATCTGTCTGCCGTTCTCGCTCGCGTGGGGCGTGCTCGGTGCGCTCGCCGTGCGCCTCGTGCAGCCCGCGCTGGCGGCTCTCGCCGCCGGCATTCCGTCCGCCGTGACGAACACCGTGCTGCTCTGCCTCGGCATCGACGCGCTGTGGAGCACCGGCGTGCTGCTGCGCTGGGGCGACATTGATCTGCTCGCCCCGAGCCGCCTGCGGCGGAAATACCGGACGGCATAGAAAAAAGCGTGGGCTGTGCCCGCGCTTTTCGTTTAACCGTTATGCCGCTCGATCCACTCCCACAGATCGTCGTAGACCTGCGCGCGGCAGTCCTCGTTCAATATCTCGTGGCGCAGGCCGGGATAGAGCTTCAGCTCCGCGTCGCGCACACCGGCGCGGCGGAAGCTATCGTAAGCCGCGCGCACGCCCTTGCCCATGCCGCCCACGGGGTCGCGGTCGCCGGAGATGAAGAGCACGGGCGTCGCCATGTTCATGTGCCGCAGGTTGGCGGGCTTCTTGATGAACGCCATGCCGTCAAGCAGCTCGAGGAACAGCCCCGTGCTCGCCATGCCGCCGCAGAGCGGATCGGCGATGTAGGCGTCCACGTTTTCCTCGCTCACGCTCAGCCAGTCGTAGCCCGTGCGGTTAGGCGCGAAGGCCTTGTTGTAGGCGCCGAAGGCGAGCTTTTCCACGACGTCGCTCGCGTTCTCGCGCCCGGCCTTCCTTGCCAGTACGCTTGCGAGCGCCTTGCCGCCGACGAGCATCGCGTCGGGATTCTGCCCCGTGCCCATCAGGATCGCGCCCTTGACCATGCCGGGATAGCGGATGAGGTAGGTGCGCGTGAGGAACGAGCCCATGGAGTGACCCATGATAAAGTACGGCAGCTCCGGATAGGCTTCGCCGGTTCGGCAGCGGAGCGTGTACATATCGTCCACGACGTGCTGCCAGCTGCCCTTTTCGCCGAAGTAGAGCCGCGGCGCGCCCTCGGCGACCGACTCGCCGTGGCCGAGGTGATCGTTCGCCACGACCAGGAAGCCGTGCGCGTTCAGAAAGCGCGCGAACGGCTCGTAGCGCAGCGCGTACTCCGCCACGCCGTGCGCGATCTGCAAAATGCCGGCCGGCTCCCCTGCGGGGTGCCATTCGACCGCGTGGATGGCCGTCCTTCCGTCGGCGGAGGGAAAGGTAAATTCTTTTCGATTCTCCATAGCGCAAGGCTCCTTTGTATGATATAATCCGAAAAACGGGTGATCCCAAGGCAGCGCCGCTTTCACTGTGCCGCCTTAGTATACCACATCGCTTTTGGAAATAACAGGGGGTAATTATGGGCAGTTTCATTCTTGCGCTCGACCAGGGCACGACCAGCTCCCGCGCCATTCTCTTTGACCGCAGCGGCCGCGTCGCTGCGATGGCGCAGCAGACCTTTCCCCAGCACTACCCGCAGCCCGGCTGGGTCGAGCACGACCCGCTGGAGATCTGGGAGAGCCAGCGCAGCGTGGCCGCGCAGGCGCTCCGCAAGCTCGGGCCGGACGCGCGCATCGCGGGCATCGGCATCACGAACCAGCGTGAGACGACGATCCTGTGGGACAAGGCGACCGGTGAGCCGGTGTACAACGCCATCGTCTGGCAGTGCCGCCGCACGGCGGGCATCTGCGATAAGCTCAAGGAAACGCCGGGCATGGCGGAGACGATCGCGGAGAAGACGGGTCTGGTCATCGACGCCTACTTCTCCGGCACGAAGCTCAAATGGCTGCTCGACAACGTTCCCGGCGCGCGGGAGCACGCCGAGCGCGGCGAGCTGCTCTTCGGCACGGTGGAAACGTGGCTCATCTGGCGTCTCACCGGCGGGGCCGCCCATGTGACCGACTACTCCAACGCCAGCCGCACAATGCTCTTCAACATCCACACGCTCACATGGGACGAGGAGCTGTGCCGGCTCCTCGGTATCCCCATGTGCCTGCTCCCCCGCCCCGTTTCCAACAGCGAGATCTACGGCACGGTCGTACCCGGCATCGAGGGGCTGGAGGCGCTCGCGGGCATTCCGGTCTGCGGCGCGGCGGGCGATCAGCAGTCGGCGCTCTTCGGGCAGGGCTGCCACGAACGCGGGCAGGCGAAAAACACCTACGGCACCGGCTGCTTCACGCTGATGAACGTTGGCGGGCGCGCCGTGCGCTCGCGCGCGGGCCTTGTGACCTCGGTGGCGTGGAGCCTCGGCGGAAAAACGATCTACGCGCTTGAGGGCAGCGTGTTCAACGCCGGCAGCGCCATCCAATGGCTGCGCGACGAGCTGGGGCTGATCGGCACCTCGCATGAGTGCGACCTTCTTGCCGAGAGCGTGCCGGACGCGGGAGGTGTCTATCTCGTGCCCGCCTTCACCGGTCTCGGCGCGCCGTACTGGGATATGTACGCGCGCGGCTGCATCGTCGGCGTGACGCGCGGGACGACGCGCGCCCACATTGCCCGCGCGGTGCTCGAGGCCATCGCCTTCGAGGTGACCGACCTGATGAACGCCATGCGGCAGGACGCGGGCTGCGAGATCACCGTGCTGCGCGTGGACGGCGGGGCGAGCGTGAGCGACGTGATGCTTCGCTTCCAGTCCGACCTGCTGCGTATTCCGGTGGACCGCCCGAAAATGGTGGAAACGACCGCCTTCGGCGCGGCGGCGCTGGCGGGCCTTGCCGTCGGCTTCTGGCAGAGTATGGACGAGGTGCGCGCCCTGCGCGTGAGCGACCGCGTGTTCTCCCCCGAGCGGGCGCAGGCCGAGTGCGATGAAAAATACCGGCTGTGGAAGCGCGCGGTGAGCTGCGCCTGCGGCTGGATCGAAAAGGCATGAAATGTGCCGAACGATTCGGATAACGGACACAAAATATTTACATTCTCGTACATTTCTCCGCTTGCAAGCGCGAGGGTGTGCGCGTATAATAGGGGCAACAGGAAAACCCCGCATAATAGAAAGGAGAAGAAGATCATGGCATTTTTTGAGGATCTGAGCAGGAAGGTACAGGACGTCGCGTTTGCCGCGGCCGAAAAGGGCAAGGAGGTCGCCGCTATTGCCAGCGAGAAGGCGCAGGACGCCGCCGACACCGTCAAGACCAACGTCGCCATCGCCGGCGAGCAGCGCGCCATTGAGAAGAACTACCGCGCCATCGGCGAGTGGTATGTTTCCGAGCTCAAGGGCGAGGCTCCCGAGGCGGTCGCCGACATCGTCGCCGCCATCCGCGCCAGCCAGGCGAGGATCGCCGCGCTGCAGGGCGAGGATGCGCCCGTCGAGGCCGAATGTGCCGACGTCACCGAAGCCGCTCCCGAGGCCGCTCCCGCCGAAGCGCCGGTCGAGGCGCCCGCTGAAGCGCCCGCCGAGGCTCCCGTTCAGGAGTAAGCGCACCGCACATAAAAAAGGAACGCAGCTGCACAGCAGCCGCGTTCCTTTTTTATGTCTTCTTACGCGAGGAAGCCCTTGAGGATGGTATCCTCCGCCTCCTCGGCGGTCAGGCCGAGGGTCTGGAGCTTGAGGAGCTGGTCGCCGGCGATCTTGCCGATGGCGGCCTCGTGAATGAGCTGGGCGTCCGTGGAGTTCGCCGCGATCTCGGGAATGGAGCGGATCTTCGCGCTGCCCATGATGATGGAGTCGCACTGCACATGACCGAAGCACTTCGCGTTGCCGACCATGCGGGGATAGAAGAGCTGGCTGGACTCATCCTGCGCGACGGAACGGGAAATGACGCGCCCGCGGGAATACTCGCCGTCGAGCACGATCTCCATGTCGCTCGTGGCCTCCTGATGGCCGTGGGTGAGCAGGCGCTCGGTGACGACGCCCTCGGCATCCTTGCCGCAGACGATCTTCGTGTAGCGCTTGGTGGAGTCGATGCCGCGGATCTGCACGGTGTCCATCTGGATGCTCGCGCCCTCCTCCAGATACACGATGGTCTGGGGATTCATGACGTTTTTGCCGTTGCCGTCTCCCTCGCCGTAATGCTTCTCGGAGTAGTGGACATGGGAATTTTTGCCGACGTAGAAGGTGTGTACGCCGTCGTGGCGGCTCTCGTCGCAGCCGGAGTTGTGGATGCCGCAGCCGGCGACGATGTCCACGTCGCAGTCCTCGCCGATGTAGAAGTCGTTGTAGACCATCTCGGAAAGACCGGTCTTGCTGATGATGACGGGGATGTGGCACTGCTCGCCCTTCGTGCCGGGCTTGATGCGGATAATGATGCCGCTCTTGCCCTCCGGCTGGGGGACGATCTCAATATGCTCGGTGGACTGGCGGGCCTCGCAGCCGCTGTCCTTACGGATGTTGAACGCGCCGACGGGCTTGCCCGTGAGGTCGGCGATCTTTTCCAGAAGGCGGGAGTCGATATCGGTCAGCATACTTTCGTCTCTCCTTTCTCAGCGGTTCAGCACGGGGCAGGAGCCGAGCGTATCGGCCATGATGAGGGGGAAGATCTCCTCGGTCGTGCCGCGGTGCCTGATCTCGCCGCCGCCGACCACGATGATCTCGTCGGCGAGCTGAATGATGCGCTCCTGATGGGAAATGATGATCATGCTCGCCGTGTGCTCACGGTGGAGCTGCTCAAAGGTCTCGGTCAGGCGGGCGAAGCTCCACAGGTCGATGCCGGCCTCGGGCTCGTCGAAGATCATCAGCGCGGAATGACGCGCGAGCAGCGTCGCGATCTCGATGCGCTTGACCTCGCCGCCCGAGAGGGAGACGTCCACCTCGCGGTCGAGATAGTCGTTCGCGCACAGGCCGACCTGCGTGAGGTAGCGGCAGCACTTGTCCTTGCTGAGCTTGCTGTCGCCGCTGGCGATGGTGAGCAGGTCGCGCACGGTGATGCCCTTGAAGCGCGGGGGCTGCTGGAAGCCGTAGCTGATGCCGCGTTTCGCGCGCGCCGTGATGTCGAGGGCGGTGATGTCCTCGCCGTTCCAGAGGATCTGACCGCTCGTCGGCGTGACGAGGCCCATGATGACCTTGGCGAGCGTCGTTTTGCCGCCGCCGTTGGGGCCGGTAAAGACGATGAGCTTACCGTCGGGAATGGTGACGCTGATGTCCTTCAAAATGGTCTGCTCACCGGTCTCCGGCGTGGAGACGGTGTAGCATATGTTCTTGAGTTCTAACATGAAAGTTCCTCCTGCTTGCCCTGGAGTTTATCTGAAGTATACCGCTTTCCGGAGAAACAGAAAGTTGCAAATGCCACATTTTGCCGCTTTCTCCGCAAAAAATCACCCGGAATATCAAAACGCTATATAGTTTACCAGCTTTTGCAAAAAAAATCAATGAAAAGTGACGAGCCCGCCCCGCATAGGATAGGAAAGAAAAACGAGGAGGGACCGATCTATGGAAAACGAGCTGTCCGCGGCGCAGAACGCCGCATACGATTACCGGCGCTGTGCGCGCGTCTGGCAGCGGGTGGACCCGACGCTGGACCCCTATCCCGACGTCCGTGCCGCGGCGGCGATGGCTGCCGACACGCCCGGCGACGGTCTGAGCGCCGCCGAGCGGAACGCCGAGCTGTCGCTCCCCGGCGCGCAGGCGGACCCCTGCTGCATGGGCACGGCGGCGCTGGAGTCGCTGGAGGTGCTGCAGGGCTTCATCCGCGAGGAGCTCGCCGACCGGAGGACCTATCTTTTCCTCGCGCGGCGCGCGCCGACGGCGGAGGCGCGGCAGGTGTTCCGCGCCATCGCGTCGGACGAGGGGAGGCACGCCCGGCGTCTTCTCGCCGCAGTCTATCTCATCACGGGCGAGCGCTATTGCCCCGCGATCTGCTATCCTCCGCTGCGCTGCGACGGCTACTGCGCCGCACTGCGGGAGCGGTATCACGAGGAGGTCTGCGGCGGCTTCAACTATCGCCGCGCCTCGCAGGAAACGCTCGACCCCTGCTTACAGCAGCTCCTGCTGGCGTTTTCGCAGGACGAATACCGCCACGCGAACGCCATGCTGTGTCTGCTTTCGGGCGTGATGTAGCAAAGGAGGGAAAGGCCGCGGCCTTTCCCTCCTGTTCCTTTTTGTGCTTATTCCATCGAAATGATATAGTAGTACACCGGCTGACCGCCGCTGACCACATTGATCTCCGCGTCCGGGCAGAGCCGGCCGAACTGCTCGCCGGCTTTCTGTGCGTCCTCCTCGCTCACGTCGGAGCCGTAGAAGAGGTTGACGAACTCCGCGCCGCGGCTGTCCGCCTCGGCGGCGAGCTTTTCGAGCACCGCGCCGATGCTGGTGTCCGTGTCGAAGAGCTTGCCCTCGAGCAGCGCAAGGTAGTCGCCCTCGCGGATGGCGAAGCCGTCAAACTCGCTGTTGCGCGCGGCGTAGGTGATCTGCGCCGTGGTGACCGCAGAGGCGGCGGCGTTCATCGCCTGCTCGATGGCCGCGGCGTCCGTCTCGTCGGGGTCGACCGCCATCATCGCGCTGATGCCCTGCGGCACGGTCGCGGTCGGAATGACGATGACCTTCTTTTCACTCAGACCCGCGCACTGCTGCGCGGCCATGACGATGTTCTTGTTGTTCGGCAGCACAAAGACCGTCTCCGCCGCGATCCTCTCGACCTCGGTCAGGATGCTCTCGGTGGAGGGGTTCATGGTCTGTCCGCCGTTCACGATGCCGTCCGCGCCGAGGTCGGCGAACACGGCGGCGAGGCCGTCGCCCGCGCACACGGCGAGGAAGCCGAAGGGCTTGAGCTCCTGCGGCTGCGGCGCGGGAGCGGCATGGTCGTGGCCGTCCTCCTCCAGATCATCGGTGCTCTGCGCCTTGCGGCCCGCGGCAAGATCCTCGGCCTGCGTGCGCATATTCTCGATCTTGGCAAGCTCGAGCGTGCCGTATCTCTGCGCCTCGGTGAGCGCGACGCCCGGGGTGTCGGTGTGAACATGGACCTTGAACGCCTCATCGTCCTCGCCGATCACAAGGCTGTCGCCGATGCTGTTCAAAAACTCGCGGAACGGCTCGATGGAGCGGTCGTCGATGCGGCGGACGATGAACACGGTGTCGAAGGCAAAGGTGATGTCCTCGTCGCCGACGGAGGCGAAGTCCGCCTTGTCGCGCGCGGCGTGCTCGGTCTCGAGCGCGGGCATGGTCTCGCCGCGCAGCGCCGCGAGCATTCCCTTCAGGATCACAAGGAAGCCCTTGCCGCCCGCGTCCACAACGCCGGCCTTCTTGAGCACGGGGTTCATATCCACGGTCTGGCGCAGCGTCTCCTCGCCCTGCGAGATGGCCTGCTCAATGACGTACTCCACGCTGTTTTTCTCGGCGCTGGCCGCCATCGCGCGGTCTGCGGCGAGGCGGGAGACAGTGAGGATCGTGCCCTCGGCAGGCTTCATCACCGCGTTGTAGGCAGCGCTCACGCCCTCCTGCATGGCGGCGGCAAAGGTGCAGCCGTCCGCGGTGACGCAGCCCTTGAGGCTCTTGGACATTCCGCGGAAGAGCAGCGAGAGAATGACGCCGGAGTTGCCGCGCGCGCCGCGCAGCAGAGCGCTGGCGGTGATGGATGAGGCGAGGTCCACGGTCGCGGGGCTGCGCTTTTGCAGCTCCTGCGCCGCAGCGTGCATGGTCAGGCTCATATTGGTGCCCGTGTCGCCGTCTGGCACGGGGAAAACGTTGAGATCGTTGATGCTCTGTTTTTCCTTGGCGATCGAGGCCGCGCCGAAGATCAGCATCTCCTGGAAAACAGGCCCGGTAATGGTATCGTGCATAGGAAAGGTTCCTCCTCTTGTTTACATGGTCATGCTGTCGACGCAGACATTCACGCCGCGCACGACCGCGCCGGTATTCTCGGTGACAAGGTAACGCACCTGACCGATGATGGCCTGGCAGACCGCCGAAATGTTCACGCCGTGCTCGACGACGATGTGCAGCTCGATGGAGATCTCATGGTCGTCGTGCTGCGTGATGTGGACGCCCTTGCTCATCGCCTCGCGGCGCAGCAGGTGGACGATGCCGTCCGTCATGGAGCGGTAGGCCATGCCCTTCACGCCGAAGCAGCTCGTCGCCGCCGCGCCGGTGATGCTCGAGAGCGCGGTGTCGCTCACGAAGACGCTGCCCTTTTCGTTTTTCAGTTCTATCATATTCGCGCATCCTTTCTGCAAAGCTGCGTTTGGAAAATCGTTTCCATCATTGCGTAATCAATGGTATTATATACGATACCGGGGAGAATAACAAGAGAAATTTACGTTTCTGCGCCCTTCGCGCGAAGGCGGGCGTTTTATGCAGCCGCGGCGAAATGCCCAAAGCGGCCAATCTTAACACAATTGTAACACTTTTCCATGCTATACTACGGTATGATAGGACTATATCCGGAAAGGAGCTTTTGCCTTGTATCGCAGCAAACTCAACGAAAAATTACAGGAATCGCTTGCCGCGGTGCTGCCCATCCTCGCCATCGTGCTGATCCTGAGCTTCACCATCGCCCCGCTCCCGACGAGCGTGCTGATGGCGTTCCTCTTCGGCGCGGTGCTGCTGGTGGTGGGCATGATGTTCTTCTCCCTCGGCGCGGAGCTGGCCATGTCGCCAATGGGCGAGCGCGTGGGCGCGTGCATCACCAAGACGCGCAGGGTCGGCATCATGCTGACGCTCGGCTTTCTGCTGGGCTTTCTCATCACCATTTCCGAGCCGGACCTGCAGGTGCTCGCCAATCAGGTGCAGGCCGTGCCGAACATGGTGCTCATCGTCACCGTGGCGGTCGGCGTGGGATTGTTTCTCTGCTTCGCCATGCTGCGTATGCTGCTCTCCGTCCCGCTCAACACGATGCTGGTGGGCTTCTACATCGTGGTCTTTGTTCTCGCCATGTTCGTGCCCAAGGATTTCCTTGCCGTGGCGTTCGACTCCGGCGGCGTGACGACCGGCCCGATGACCGTGCCGTTCATCATGGCGATGGGTGTCGGCGTCTCCGCCATCCGAAGCGATAAGCACAGCGCGAACGACAGCTTCGGCCTCGTCGCGCTCTGCTCCATCGGTCCCATTCTCGCGGTGCTCATTCTGAGTCTCATCTTCCGGCCGGACGGCGGCAGCTACACCCCCGTCGTCATCCCCGAGATCGGCGACAGCGCCGCGCTCTGGCAGCTCTTCTTCGTCGCCTTCCCGACGTATTTCAAGGAGATCGCCGTCTCGCTTCTCCCCATCGCAGCATTCTTCGCGGTGTTCGATCTTGTCTCCCTGCATCTCGAGCGCAAGCAGCTCATCCGCATCGGCGTGGGCCTTGCGTATACATACCTCGGGCTCGTCATTTTCCTCACCGGCGTGAACGTCGGCTTCATGCCCGCGGGCAACTACCTCGGCAGCGTCATCGCGGGACTTTCCTGCAACTGGATCATCATTCCCATCGGTATGCTCATCGGCTACTTCATCGTCATGGCCGAGCCGGCGGTCTACGTTCTCATGCGGCAGGTCGAGGAGCTGACCGACGGCGCGATCCCCGGCAGCGCGATGAAGCATTCGCTCTCCATCGGCGTAGCCGTCTCGGTCGGTCTTGCGATGATCCGCGTGCTGACCGGCATTTCCATCTTCTACCTGCTCGTGCCGGGCTACGCCGTCGCCATCGTGCTCTCGTTCTTCGTGCCGAAGCTCTTCACCGCCATCGCGTTCGACTCCGGCGGCGTGGCCTCGGGCCCCATGGCGACGACCTTCCTGCTGCCCTTTGCGATGGGCGCGTGCTCGGCGGTCGGCGGCAATATCGTGACCGACGCCTTCGGCGTGGTCGCCATGGTCGCCATGACGCCGCTCATCACCATTCAGGGCTTGGGTCTCATTTACCGTCTGCGCACAAAGCACGGTGCGGTGGCTCCCGCCCCCGCGGTCTCCGGCGATGCGTTCGCCTTGGACGACCTCGCCATCATCGACCTGTAAGGAGGGCGCAGCATGAGTGAATTATCCATGATGGTCACCATCACCGAGCGCAGCAAGCTCACGACCTTCCTCTCGTTTTACCGCGAGCGGCAGGTGCCGGTGCAGTTCATCTCGCTGGCTCTCGGCACGGCGAGCAACGAAACGCTCAATTACCTCGGTCTCGAGCGCAGCGACAAATGCGTGTTCGCGAGCTTCGTCACCGACGAGAAATGGGAGGAGCTGCGCCGCGGCCTGCGCCGCGAGCTGCAGATCGACGTGCCCGGCATGGGCATCGCCTTTACGGTCCCGCTCAGCTCCATCGGCGGGCGGCGCGAGCTGCAATTCCTAACCGAGCACCAAAACTACCAAAAGGGGGAGGAATCCACCATGAAGGACACGAAATACGAGCTTCTGGTCGTCATCGCCAACCACGGCTACAGCGATCTGATCATGGACGCGGCCCGCGGCGCGGGCGCGGCGGGCGGCACGGTCATCCACGCCAAGGGCACCGGCATGGAGGGTGCGGAAAAATTCCTCGGCATTTCCCTTGCCGCTGAAAAGGAAATGATCTACATCGTCGTCCACCGCGACAAGCGCAACGACATCATGTCCGCCATCATGCGCGACGCGGGCATGGCGAGCAAGGCGAAGTCCATCTGCTTCACCCTGCCCGTCTCCGCCACGGCGGGCCTGCGGCTCATCGAAGAGGACTGAGCCTCCGCATATTGGATGAAAAAACCGGAAAGCCAACTGGCCTTCCGGTTTTTCTTATTGTTTGAGCAGCTTCATGCGCTCGCGGTGGTCCTTACCCATAGAGCAGCGCTGCCCCTGCCGCTTTCAAAATATCACCGAGACTCTCGCTGAGCAATCTCGTAGTGAATATTGATCATTCCGCCATTGGTGCCGGGCACTACTTTAAATTCATATTCTTTGTCCGCACCAAACCGGCCTTGAGTCACTTCAACATAAATATGTCCGCTTTCACCCTTCTCGAAGGTTTCCTCACTCCGGCCATTGATGGTTGCCACAACGGGACCGCTTCCCTTGTTTTCTACATACAAACCAACATATTTTCCGTTGTCCTTATTCAGCTTTTTGGACACACTCAGTCCGGTATTATTTTCGATATTGCCACTATCAATAAACAAATCAAGTGGCATAAGCCAGTTATCCTCAAGAGCTATCGGAGTTACCGCGTCAGCAGTAACAATTTTAGGGTTTGCTTCACCGATTGTATTTTCCGCTTCGGATAATTTATCAACGCTGCTCGGTGTGGCATTACAGCCTGCCGACCCAAGCACACAAACCAATGCTAAAAGCACTGCTATCAATTTTTTCATGCACTCACGCTCCTTCAAGCTATATATTCCGTCTCATTTATTGTACCGTACTCACCGCTCAAAGTCAAGACTACCGAATCATCCCCATCCAAAGCCGCACCCAAGCGCATGGGGTAATATGCACAAAAAGCGCTCACCCGCGCAGCAGCTTCATGCGCTCGCGGTGATCCGGCAGGATACTGCCGAGCAGGGCGTAGAAGCCTGCGCCGTGGTCGTGATGCGCGATGTGGCAGAGCTCATGCACCACCACGAGGTCAATGGCCTCGTCGGGGTACTGCATGAGCCGCCAGGAAAAGCAAAGGCTGTTCCGGCTGTTACAGCTCCCGAAGCGCGTTTTCGCGCCGGTGATCTTCACGCCGGTCGGCACAAGGCCGGTCACGCGGCTCCAATGCGCCACGCGCTGCGGCAGCTCGGACCTCGCGCGCGCAAGGAGCGCTTCGCGCTCGGCCTCTGTCGGCTCGGGATGCGCGGCAAGGCGTTCCGCCTGACGGGTGCGGGCGCGGGTGAGCCACGCCTCATGCGCGGCGACAAACGCGTCGATCTTCTCCACGCCGAGCCTCAGCGGCGCGTGGACGACCACCGTGCCGTCGCGCTTCAGCTCCATCGAGAGCGTTCGCCGCCGTGAACGGACGAGCGTATAGTCCGTCATTCCCCGAGATAGGTGAATCGGCGGTAGGTCTTGCCGTCACGCTCGACGATCTCGTTCCACATGGCGGCGGGGCGCACCCACAAGCCGAACTCCCCATAGAGCGCGCGATAGACGACCATATCCTCCAAGGTTTCGCTGTGCTTCGCAAGGCCGACGACCTCGTATTCGTTGCCCTTGAAGTGGCGGTAGCGGCCTAATTTGATTGGTTCCATACAGATTTTCTCCTTTATGTTTATGCGTCACATTCCTCAAGATAGCATTTGCGGGCGCTGCGCAGCGCATAGAGCGTACAGACGGCAAGCCACAGCTCGACCGGGAAAAGCTGCTTGACATAGCCGAACTGGTAGAGCGCGGCGGGCATATCGAAGATCGCGTGCAGGCCGATGGCGAAGGCGAGATAGCCGCGCTTTGCGCGGCTCCGCGCCGCGGCAAACACAAAAACGGAGAGCGAGATGTGCAGCAGCATCGCGCTCACGCGCTCGAGACAGGCGAGCAGGCAGTAGCCGACGGTGTATTTGCCGAGGGAAGCGGCGACGGTCTGCGCTGTCTCCGCGCTGCCGGCGAGCTTCAAAAGCGCGTCCGTATCGCCCGCGTTCCAACAGAGGGCGAAGACAAGATAGAGCGCCATCGACGCAGCGGAAACGGTCATCGCCTCGATGCCGCCGTGGCCGATGCCCGCCGTAACGGCGGCGGCGCGCCCGTCATAACGGCGCATGACGGTCTTATACATACAAAAGCGGCCGCACTCCTCGAAAATGCCCGCTGTCAGCGCGCCGTAGAGCATATAGAGCCACGGGCTGCTCAGGATCGCGCGGGAAACGGCGTTGTCGGAGAGGATGCAGAGGTAGTGCAGTCCCATCTCCAGACCCCGTGCGAAGAGAAGAAAGGTCAGCGCACCCCAGAGCGCGGGCAACAGGCGGACACGCTCGGTCCTGCGCCACCAAATCAGAATGCCGATGGGCAGCAGAGCGCAGAACGCCGCAGCCGCGCCCATCGCAATGAGCGACGAGGTCGGAACGGTCATTGCGCTCCCCCCTTCTCATGGCGGCGGTAGTAGAGATAGGAATACAGCACCGGAATGCCCACCGCCAGCGCAAGAAGAACAACGGTCACCGTCGGCCCGTGCAGGCGCAGCAGCGCAGACAGCAGCATCAGCAGTCCCGCGGCGACCCATGTGAAGCCCGCGACGCGGTGCGTGCGGGTCCAGTTCTCCTCGCTCGCAAGCGTCCACGGCAGCTTGATGCCCATGGTGCGGTTCCGCCGGAGCTTCGGCAGGTAGTTGCCGAGGATGAGAAACAGCAGTCCCGCGAACACCGGCGCCACGGTGCCGACGTGCATCTCATAGCCCAGTCCCGTGCCGAGTGTGAGCGCTCCGCCGAGCAGCGAGACCGCCGGGCAGAACCACAGCATCACCGTCCGCAGCACCGGATTTACATTCTTCCGCTTTGTGTCGCGGCTCTCGGCGTAGGAGCAGACGAGATGCAGCGCCAGGATCAGCAGCGGCAGGCCGAACACCGTGGCGGCACGCGACGACCAGCCGTTTGCCGTTCCATCGAAGCCCCAATGCGTCGCCATCGTCTCCGGCAGGCGCGGATAGAGAATGGCGCCCGCCAGCAGCGGCAGCAGGCAGACCGCCGAGGTCAGCAGCAGCTCTTTTTTGTTTGCCTTCACGGTTCCTTCTCCCCTTTCAAATCCTGTAACCACAGCAGCACCTCCTCCAAAACGGAGGCGTTGAGGCTGTAGTAGATAAAGTTCTTCTCGCGGCTCTCAAAAATGAGTCCCGCCTTCTTGAGCTGGGCGAGGTGGTATGAGACCGTTGCCGCCGTCATGTCAAAGCGGCTCGCGATGTCGCCCGCGGTCATGCGTCCGCCCTTGAGCAGATTCAGTATCTCGCGCCGCACGGGATCGCCCAGCGCCTTCATGGTTTCACTCAGGCCCACGCCGCTCACCTCCTTCGTGGTATTTAGAAAAACTTCTAAATAGAGAGTAGCACCATCCCGCCGGAATGTCAAGCGGTATTTAGAAAAATTTCTAAATACCGCTTTGCAGAAAGGGAGCCGTCCCCCGGCGGAGAACGGCTCCTCTGATCTTGCTTTTACTGCTTTGCGCCCGCGAGCAGGTCGATGCCCATGGTGTAGCTCTCGAAGCCGTGACCGCGGATCTGCGCGATGCAGACCGGCGCGGTGACGGAGAGATGGCGGAACTCCTCGCGCTTTTCAATGTCGGAGATGTGGACCTCCACCACCGGAATGGTGATGGCCTTGATGGCGTCGCGGATGGCGTAGCTGTAGTGCGCATAAGCGCCGGGGTTGATGACGATGCCGTCGAACATCCCGTCCGCCTCCTGAATGGCGTCGATGATCGCGCCCTCGTGGTTGGACTGGAAGCACTCGACCGCGATGCTGCGGCTTTGGGCGTGGGCGTAGATGCAGGCGCAGAGGGCGGCGTAGTCCTCGCGGCCGTAGATATCCGGCTCACGCTTGCCGAGCAGGTTCATGTTCGCGCCGTTGATGACCAGAATTTTCATGGCGTTTCCTCCTCTCCGTCCGCGCTTATTTGCCCTGCTGAGCAAGGAACGCGCGGTACTCCACGCTCTTGCGGTAGTAAAGCTCGCTGTTTTCCAGGCAGGACGCCTTCTGCTTGTCGTTCAGGGGCTTTGCGACCACGGCGGGAGAGCCGACGAGCAGGCTGCCCGCAGGCGCGTCCATCTTGCCGGTCACGACCGCGCCGGCGGCAATGATGCAGTCGTCGCCGATCTTTGCGCCGTCGAGCACGATGGCGCCCATGCCGACGATCACGCGGTCGCCGACCGTCGCGCCGTGGACGATGGCGCCGTGACCGACGGATACATCGTCGCCGAGGGTGCAGAGGTTGTGGATCACCGCGCAGTCCTGAATGTTGCAGCGCTTGCCGATCTTGATGGGCTGCAGCTCCGCGCGGCAGACGCTGTTGAACCAGAAGGCGGTGCCCTCGCCGACGGTCACATCGCCGCAGACCACCGCGCCGGGCATGACAAGGACGTTCTCGTCCGTTTCAATGGGCTTGAAATTCATCGTGTTCTCCTCCGTTTTTCTCTGTATCTGCGCCCTTACAGGGCAAAATTTCCGCCGCGGAACACCGGCAGCTCGCGGCCGTCGTGCGTCGTGCCGGTGATGGAGAGGTCGGCGGTGCCGACCATGAAATCGACGTGCGTGAGCGAGTGGTTCAGCCCGTGGGCATTCAGCTCCTCGCGCGTCATCCGCTCACCGCCGGCGATGCACTCGGGGTACGCCTCGCCGAAGGCGAGGTGGCAGGAGGCATTCTCGTCGTAGAGCGTGTTGTAGAACAGCAGACCGCTGCTGCGGATGGGGCTGTCGTAGGGCACCAGCGCGACCTCGCCGAAATAGCGTGCGCCGTCGTCCACCGCGATGGCGGCATTGAGCACGTCCTCGCCGCACGAGGCCTTAGCCTCAACGATGCGGCCCTCCCTCACGGTGAAGCGGATGTCTTCGATGATGCTGCCGTTGTTCACCAGCGGCAGCGCCGCGCAGACCGTGCCGTTGACGCCCGTTTTAAGGGGTGCGGTGAAGATCTCCTCGGTGGGCAGATTGGCGACGAAGCCGACGCCTGCGGGCGTTTCGGAGTTTCCCGCCGCCCAGAGGTGATCGTCCGGCAGCTCGATGGTGAGGTCGGTGCCGAGGGAATTGGTGTAGTGCAGGCTCTTAAAGTGCAGCGCGTTGAGCTTTTCCTTGCGCGCGGTCAGCAGCGCGATGTGCTCGCGCCAGCGCGCCTCGGCGTTTCCGTCGCCGGTGACGCGCACGGTTTTCAGGATCGCGTCCCAGAGCGCGGCGACCGCGTCGCCCTCGCTCCGATCGGGGAAGACCTTCCTCGCCCACGCGGCGATTGGCGCGCCCGCGACGCACCACGGAAAGCCGTTCGCCATCTGGAGCCGGTCAAAGGTCTCACGCTCGGCGGACGAGGTGCGCTGCGCGGCGACGAGCCGCACGGGCGATACGCCCAGCAGCGTTTCGGGGTCCTCCGCGTCGATGCGCAGATAGGCCGCGCCCTCGTTGGCGTAGTCGGTAAAGAACGCCCTGCGCCACGGGCGCGGCGTTTCAAAGGCGGCGTCCTGCGCACGCAGGAAGCGCTCGCGGGTGATATAGTCGTCCGTCCAGTTCAGCACGACCTCGCCCGCGCCGAGGTCATAGGCCGCCGACGCGCACAGCCGCGCGAACGGCGCGCACTCCACGGGGGACGAGAGAATGAGCGTCTGCCCCTTTTGCAGGTTCAGTCCGACGGAAACGATCAGATGCGCGTATTCGCGCAGCTTTTCTTCCACAAAAATACCTCCTTGAAAATCGGGTATGCTTACCCTACGGTGCTTTTCATAGGAACAGAATACCACGCCCCGCCGCGCTTGGAAAGGGGAAATTCGGCGGCAAGGCCGGAAAACTCAGATGCCCAGCAGGAGCGCGGCGAAGCGGAAGTAGATGGCCAGCGAGATCGCGTCCACCACCGTGGTGATGAACGGCGAGGCCATGACCGCGGGATCGAAGCCGATCTTCTTGGCCAGCAGCGGCAGCGTGCAGCCGACGAGCTTGGCGGCAAACACCGTGACGATCAGCGTCAGGCAGATGACCGCCGCCACCGTCATCGTGATGGGATTGCCGAAAATCATCTTATCCACCAGCAGCAGCTTGACAAAGTTCGCCGCGCTAAGCACCGCGGCGCAGAGCACCGCCACGCGGATCTCCTTCCAGATGACGCGGAGGAGGTCGGAAAACTCGATCTCATCGAGCGAAATGCCGCGGATGACCGTGACGCTCGCCTGCGAGCCGCAGTTTCCGCCGGTATCCATCAGCATGGGGATATAGGCGGTCAGGATAGCGCAGGCGCCGAGGGCGTCCTCGAATTTCGCGATGATCTGGCCGGTGAAGGTCGCCGAGACCATCAGCAGGAGGAGCCACGGGATACGGGACTTGAAGGTCTCGAACACGCTCGTTTTGAGATAGGGTTTGTCGGTCGGCAGCATGGCCGCCATCTTTTCGATATCCTCGGTGGCCTCCGCCTCCATGACGTCCATGGCGTCGTCAACGGTAATGATGCCGACGAGACGGTCTTCCTTATCGACGACCGGCAGGGCGATGAAGTCGTACTTCGAGAAGGTCTGGGCGACGTCCTCCTTATCCTCGAGGGTGCCGACGGAGATGACATGCGTCTCCATGATATCCTCGATGATATCGTCCTCGTCGGAGAGGAGGATCGTGCGCAGGGAAACGATGCCGAGCAGCTTGCGCGCGGGGTCCACCACATAGCAGACGTTGATGGTCTCCTTGTCCGTGCCGGTGCGGCGGATGCGCTTGAGGGCGTCCTCCACCGTCATGTCTCGCTTGAGGTCGACGAACTCCGTCGTCATCAGCGCGCCGGCGGAATCCTCGGGATATTTCAGGATCTCATTGATGCTCTTGCGGGTGTCGGGGTCGGCGTGCTTCAGAATGCGCTTGACCACGCCCGCGGGCATCTCCTCGACGATATCGACGGCGTCGTCGAGATACAGTTCGTCGAGCACCTCCTTGAGCTCGGTGTTGGAAAAGCCGCGGATGAGCATTTCCTGCACATCCGGCTCCAGCTCGACGAACAGCTCCGCCGCCGGCTCCTTGGGCAGCAGGCGGAACAGCAGCGGCAGCATCTCCTCGGGCAGATCGTCGAACAGGTCTGCGATGTCGGCGGGCTCCAGCTCGACTAAAATGTCGCGCAGCGCCTTATACTGCTTTCGGCGGGTCATCTCCTCTATTTCCTCCAGCAGCTCGTCGCGGCGTTCTTCAAAATCGATCATGCGCTGTTCCTCCTTTCTCCAAAGCTGACCGGCGCGGGCCAAGGGATAAAAAAAGCCCGCAGGCCTTCCTCCGGTACCAAGGCTGCGGGAGCGACAATGATAAAAATTGCGCTTTGCGATCTTCCCTACCGTTCAAGCTTTAGCATCACCAGGCGGTGAAACTGCATTAGATGGCACCTTGGTTTCGATGCCAACTGTTCAAACCCTCGCATCGTGTCTCCACGACTCTGCGGCAGCAGTCCATATCCTGATGGTAGCCTTACCTACCGGACGAATATTTATTTGCCTTATCATAGTATGCGCATTTTCTTTCTTTGTCAAGCATTTTCCCGATTTTTTCGGCCCGTTTTCCTCGCTGCGGCGTGTCGGAAATCTTTCTCTTTCCTTTTCGGGCTTGCTGTGCTATAGTATTGTTGTTTTTATAGGGCTTCGTGAAGAATAAACAGGGCGGAGGTGAGCGGGATTTGCTCGAGCGCGTGATGCACAATCGGTTTTTTCGCGGCACGGCGCTGTTCGTGCGCCGCTACTTCGACCACCGCGTGGCCCGCGACAGCGCGGCGCTGACGTATTACCTGCTCTTTGCGATGTTCCCGCTGCTCATCTTCCTGAGCAACCTCGTCGGCTTCTTCGCCGTGGACATTGAGGGTTTCCTGCGCCAGCTCGGCACCATCATCCCCGCCGAGGTGCTGGATCTGCTGATCCAGTACCTGCGCTACGTTTCGCGCGTATCGAGCCGGACGCTGATGACCTTCAGCCTGATCTTTTCCATCTGGTTCCCGATGCGCGCGGCCAACGCGCTGCTGCTGAGCGTGCGCAAGGCCTACGGCATGGGGCGTCCCACGCAGTTCCTCCGCCATCAGGCTAAGGTGTTCCTTTACACCATCTGCCTGATCCTCACGATCCTGCTCTCGCTGGTGCTCGTGACGGTGGGCCGCAGCGTGCTGAACCTCTGCGCGGACTACTTCCATTTCAGCGCCATCCTGACCGACGGCTTCATCGAGCTGTGGTCGACGCTGCGCTTCGTGTTCCTCGGCTGCATCGTCTTTCTCGCGCTCGCCGTGCTCTACGGCCTCGCACAGGAGACGCGGAGCGTTCACTACGTCTGGCCCGGCGTGCTCTTTTCGCTCACGGCCTGGATGGTCCTCTCGCTGCTTTTCTCGCTTTATGTGGAAAACGCAGCGAACTATTCCGTCATCTACGGCTCCATCGGCGCCATCATTGTGCTGCTGCTGTGGCTGTATCTCTCGGCGACCATGATGATCATGGGCGCGGAATTCAACAGCGTTCTGATGGAAATGAAGACCGCGCGCGGATGAGGCGCGCGGATACCAAGGCTATTACGCGCCGCGCGGTGCGCGGCAGAACGGAGAACAAAGCATGAAGATCATCATTGTCGGTCTGGGCAAGGTCGGCTACGCCATTGCCCAGCAGATGGTCGGCGAGGAGCACGACCTGATTTTGGTGGACGAGAGCGCCGCCGTGATCGAGCACGCCGACGCCACGCTCGACGCCATGTGCGTCGAGGGCAACGGTGCGTGCGCGAGCGTGCTGCTGCGTGCCGGTGTGCGCGACGCCGACCTGGTCATCGCCGCCACGGCGGACGACGAGGTGAACCTCGTCTGCTCGCTGATGGCGAAAAAGCTGGGCGCCAAGCACACGGTCGCCCGCGTGCGCAACCCCGAATACTTCCGCGACGCGCCGATCCTGCGCCGCGAGATCGGTCTGGACATGATCATCAACCCCGAATACGCCGCCGCGCAGGAGATCGCGCGCATCCTGCGCGTACCCGCCGCGTTCAGCGTGGAGAGCTTCGCCCGCGGCACCGTGGAGCTCATCGGCTTCCAGATCACCGAGCAGGACGGCATGGCCGGCAAGAGCCTGATCGAATACAACAAGCTCCATCCCAACGCGCTGCTGCTGTGCGCGGCCAAGCGCGGCTGCGAGGTGCTGGTGCCGAACGGCCACTTTGTCCCGCAGGCCGGCGACCGCGTTTACGCCATCGGCACACCGACCGAGACCGCCCGCGTGCTGCGCAGCATGGGCCGCGACACCTCGCCCATCCGCCAGCTGAGCGTGATCGGCGGCGGGCGCATCGCGCTCTACCTCGCCTGGGCGCTCGACGGCATGGGGATGCACATCACCATCGTTGAGCAGAACGAGGAAAAGTGCATGGCGATCGCCGAGAAGCTGCCGAAGGCGACCATCCTCCACGGCGACGGCACGGACCATGACCTGCTCGAATCCGAGGGCATCTTCGACGCGGACGCCTTCGTCTCCCTCACAGGGCGCGACGAGGAGAATCTGCTCATGGCGCTCACCGCGAAGGACTCCGGCGTTGCCAAGGTCCTGCCGAAGATGTCGCGCCCGAACTACACCGCGCTGGTGCACGACCTCGGCATCGACACCGTCATCTCCCCCAAGGACGTGACGGCCAGCCAGATCTCCAGCTACGTCCGCGGCCTCGCCAACTCGCAGGGCAGCGCCGTGGAGAGCCTGCATAAGATCCTCGGCGGCGCGATGGAGGCGGTGGAATTCACCGCGACCGGCGCGACGCACTTCCTCAATACGCCCCTCAAGGACCTGAACTTCAAGCCGGGGCTGCTGGTCGCCGCCATCGTCCACGGCGGCAAGCTCCTCATTCCCGGCGGCCACTCCATCATCTCGGAGGGCGACCGCGTGATCGTGGTGGCAAAATCTCTGTTCCTCAAGGACCTCAACGACATTCTGGTCCGTTGATCCGCTGCACGGAGGAAGGCGCGACATGAACAAAAAGCTCATTTTCAAAATTCTCGGCATCATCCTGGGCATCGAGGGCGTGTCCCTGCTCATTCCCTTCGTCATCGCGCTCGTCTGCCGGGAAAATACCGCCGTCTTCGGCGTCACGGCGCTGCTCTGCCTCGCGGTCGGTCTGCCGCTGAGCCGGCTGCATACGGCCAAATCACGCCTGCAGAACCGCGACGGCTATGTCGCCGTGGCGCTCGGCTGGATCGTGCTGTCCGCCTTCGGCGCGCTGCCCTATGCGCTCAGCGGCTGCTGCGGCTATGTGGACGCGCTGTTTGAGACCGTTTCCGGCTTCACGACGACGGGCGCCTCCATCTTCGGCGCGCCGGCCTCGCTGCCGCGCGGCATCCAGCTCTGGCGCGCGCTGACGCAATGGCTCGGCGGCATGGGCGTTCTCGTCCTGCTGCTCGCGCTGATGCCGAAGCTCGGCGAGGGCAGCGTCAACCTGATGAAGGCCGAAAGCCCCGGCCCCATCTCCTCCAAGCTGCTGCCGCGCACGAACGACACAGCCAAAATGCTTTACAGCATCTACATTCTCCTCACGGCGGCGGAAACGCTCGCGCTCCGCGCGGCGCGGATGCCGTGGTTCGACGCGGTGACCACCGCGCTCACGACCATCTCGACCGGCGGCTTCTCCGTCCGCAACGAAAGCATCGCCTACTACCAGTCCTCGGCGGTCAACTGGATCATCGTGGTCTTCATGTTCGTCTCGTCGGTCAATTTCACACTTCTGTTTCTGGCCGGTACACGGCGCTGGCGGGAGGTTCTGCGCAGCGACGAGCTGCGCGTCTACTCCGGCATCGTGTTCGGCTCGTCCGCGCTCATCGCGCTCGATCTTGTTCTCAAAACGGGCCGTTCCGTCGGCTCCGCCATCGAGCACGCGGCCTTTCAGGTCACAACGCTCATTTCCACCACCGGCTACTGCACAGAGGATTTCGACCTCTGGCCGCAGTTCAGCCGTCTTGTGCTGCTCGTTGTGATGTTTGCCGGCGGCTGCGCCGGCTCGACCGCCGGCGGCATCAAGGTCTCGCGCATCGTGCTGCTCTTCAAGGGGCTCAAGCGCGACCTGCGCCGCATCCTGCACACGCGCGAGGTGCGCCCCATCACGCTCGACGGGCAGCGCGTGGAGGAGGATACCATCTCCTCCGTTTCCCTCTTCTTCTTTGCCTATATGATCATCCTCTTTTTCTCCACGCTGATCGTCTCGCTCGACGAGCTGGATTTCACCTCCGCTTTCACGGCATCCCTGACCTGCATCAGCAACGTCGGCCCCGGCCTCGGCCTTGTCGGCCCGACGTGCAACTTTGGCTTTCTCTCACCGCTCTCAAAGCTCGTGCTCTCGTTTACGATGCTCCTCGGGCGACTGGAGATCATGCCCCTGCTCGTGCTGTTCCTGCCGTCCGTGTGGTGGAAAAAATAAATCTGTGCCAAAGCCGCTCCCTCAGGGGCGGCTTTTCTCCGCAAATTTTGGTTGACAATTGTATACCTTTCTGCTATGCTGGGTTCAGGCAGGTATACAGCCGTATACCGAAAGGAGGAATGTCCCGTGTCCTGCAATCTGACCGACGCGGAGTGGAAGCTGATGCACCGTCTCTGGGAGCAGTCCCCGCAGACCATCACGCAGCTCACCGCCGCGCTTTCCACCGAGACCGGCTGGGAGAAGCACACCGTCATCACCATGCTCACACGGCTGGAGGCCAAGGGCGCGGTGCGCCACGAGGAGGGCGTGCGCGCCAAGCAGTTCTATCCCGCCGTCGCGCAGAGCGACGCCGCCCGCACCGAGACCGAGAGCTTTCTCGGTAAGGTCTACGGCGGCAGCCTGGGACTGATGATGAGCGCCATGGTCGAGGGCCGCGCGCTCACACAGGAAGACATCGACGAGCTGACCGCCATTTTGGAGCAAGCGGGAGGGACCACAAAATGAAAGAGATCCTTTTGACTTCCTCGGCTTTGATCCTTGCGCTGCTGGCGCTGCGGCGGCTGTTCCGCCGCACCGTCTCGCGCCGGATGCAGTACGCGCTCTGGCTTCTGGTGCTCGTGCGGCTGCTCGTGCCGGTGAACGTCGGCACACTGGCGCACAACGTTCTCTCGGCTGCCGCGCCGGTGCAGACCGTTGTGGAGGAGCGGCTGGATACCCCCGTGCTGTACGTTCAGGACGGCACAGAGCGGCGCCCCGCACAGCTTTTGCCCGGCAAGGAGTCGCAGGGTGACCCGCAGTCTCCGCCGTCCGACGCAGCGCAGAGCGCCCCTGCCGACGAATATTCTATCGTGACACCGACCTACCGAACCGTCACGCTTTCCGAAGCGCTCACCTACGTCTGGTACGCCGGAATGGTCGGCGTGGGCGCGTGGTTCCTTTTCACCAACCTGCGCTTTGCCCGCGCGCTGCGCAAGGCGCGCACACCTTACCGCGTCGAGGGCTGCCGCTATCCGGTCTATCTCGTGTCCGCGCTGCCCTCGCCGTGCCTGTTCGGTGTGCTGCGCCCCGCCGTTTACCTGAACGAAAAGGCGCTGCAAAGCCCCGACGCCCTGCGCTTCGTGCTCGCGCACGAGCAGACGCACGCGCGGCACCTTGACCCGCTGTGGTCGCTGCTGCGCGGCGTGTGCCTGACCGTCTACTGGTTCGACCCGCTCGTGTGGCTCGCGGCGGTGCTCTCGCGCGAGGACTGCGAGCTGGCCTGCGACGAGGGGACGCTCCGCGCGCTCGGCGCGGACGAGCGCACCGCCTACGGCAAAACGCTGCTCGCGCTCGTGCCCGTGTGCGATAAGCCGCAGAACCCGCTGCTTGGCGCGACGACCATGACCAGCGGCAAAAGGAGCCTCAAGGAGCGCATCACACGCATCGCGGAGAACCGGCAGGCCAAGGCCGCGGCGGTGTTCGCCGTCGTCGCGCTCGCGGCGCTCGTGTGCGCGGTGAGCTTCACCGGCGCGCCGGATACGCCGCCCGAGGTCACGCAGGAATGGTACGACGCGGGCTTCACGACCGAGGACGCGCAGGCCTGTCTCGAATTTCTCGACTGGGCGGCGGAGCTTGACGGCAGCAAAATAACAGGCTGCGGCGCATGGGACGCCGAGACCGGCGCAGCCCGCTTCCTTCTGGAGGAGCCCTCCGATGATACATCCGCGCAGATCGAAGCACTCGAGGGCATTCTCCGCAGCGTCCGTGCGGAGGAGCTTACTCCATTCGCAGCCCGCGATGGAGAAGTCCGTTATACGCTCACCTTCAACGATGATTATACCGGCTATTATGGCTTTTCGCTGAGCGAGAATGGGCAAGTTGTACTGGACGCACCCGCGGAGTACGAAACCGAGGGAGAGCCATTTTCCTACATGAAGGCCGTCGCCGTCGTGGACAACGCGGAACTGACACAAGCTCTGTACCGATTGCTCCGCCCCGCACTTCTTGACAATCTGACGGAGGCCGAGCGCAGCGTCGTCGACGAATTTCTGCACTGGGCGCAAGCTCTGCGCGCAGAGGACATCCTCAACCTGCATTTCCGCGACGGCAGCGGCTCGCGCTTTCTTCTTGACGAGGAGCTGACCTCGTTCACGGCGCAGCTCGTGCCAGCCCTCAACGCCCTCACTGAGGCGGACCTCTACACGCAGCAGGGCTACGGCGACAGCGCGTACTACACGCTCTCCGTCATCACGCAGGACGGCGAACGGTACACCTTCTTCTGCGGCTTCGACCGCGTGCGGCTCCTGCATCCCACCTTTGAGCCGGGGCTCTCCTCAAGCTATCCCAGCGACCGCCCGACGCTCTGGATCGACAGTCCCGCGCTGATGGCGTGCCTCGACAGTCTGGAAGCCTCGCCCGCGCCTTTGCCGGACTTTGAGACTGCCGCGCCGACGCCGCTCGCGGACATCCTGCCCGCGCGGGAGCCGTGGCTGACCATTCCCCTTGCCGGGAAGGCACAGCGCATTGCCGACCGCCGCATCCCCTCCGATGCCCTTGACTGGCTCACGCAGATGGACATGGACGGCGACGGCGTGTGTGAGATCGTCAACAGCTCCGATTTCCCCGCGATCTACTACAAGCGCGGCGGCGAGCTCTACGGCGTCGACCTCAAAAGCGTCATCACCGCCGCGTGGCCGGAGATGAGCTACTGGGATTACACATTTCCCGCCAGCCGCTCGCTCCTCTTCTGCGGCTTGTCTGCGGGCGACGCTCCCGGCGATGGGGTCAACTTCACGCGCTATCTCTACTTCGACGGTGAAAGTCTGCTGCTCTACAAGCCAGACCGCAGCCACACCGACCACGTCGCCGACGCGACGCTTGCTGACCCGAGCGTTCCCGCCGAGGTCGCCGCGCGGGCAAAGCAGCTTGTTCGGCAGCGGTACGACACCCTTGCGGGCAGCGCCGCGCAGTACGACGACTGGTACACAGACGTCTCCTTCCTCGGTGCAGAGACCCGCTATGAGGGTCTGGCGCCGGAGGTCTATTGCTTCAGCCAGCATTACCACGCGCAAAAGCCGGAAAAAATCCTGCTCGCGGGCGGCACCGAGGTGGACGAGGACGGCTGGGCCATTCTGGACGGCGACACGGTTTTGGACGGTCCCTATATCGTCTGCCTCATGGACGGCGGCACGCGGCGCATATTGGAGGGCAGCATGAGCGGCGATTGCAGCACGGGCAGCCCCGCTTATTATGCCGATCTGACCGCGCTGCTGGCGAAAAACAATGTCCTCCGCCCCGACGCTCTGGACGGCGGCAGGCTGAAAGAGGCGATGAGCAGCGGCATTAGCTTCCTCAACTGGCTGGGTCAATACGACGCTGCCGAGCAGGACCGCGCGCTCGAAAGGCTGAGCGCCTACCGCGCCTCGCTCACCGACAGCTACGACCTCGATATGTTCTCGCGCATCGTCGCCTATATGCTCGGCGACCGTGACGGCCTGACCGACGCGGGCCGCGCCGCGCAGGAGCGCTTCCGCGCGAAATTCGGATGAACGACCAAACGGCAATTTTGTGCATTTTTTTCGAGAGCCGCCCTTGCAAAGGGCGGCTCTTTGCGGTAGAATAATCAAACTGCCGCCTTGGCGGCGGTCAAGTTTATCAACAAATGAGGTGTTCAGAAAGCATGAAACGCGAATCCTTCCGCTCCCGTCTGGGCTTCCTGCTGGTGAGCGCGGGCTGCGCCATCGGCATCGGCAACGTGTGGCGCTTCCCCTACATCGCCGGCAAGAACGGCGGCGGCTACTTCGTTCTCTTCTACCTGCTCTGCCTGCTCGTGATGGGCGTGCCCGTGCTGACGATGGAACTGGCGGTCGGCCGCGCGAGCCGCAGGAGCGCCGTGCTCTCCTATAAGACGCTGGAAAAGCCCGGTCAGAAATGGCACATCCACGGCTGGTTCTGCCTGCTCGGCTGCTACCTGCTGATGATGTACTACACCACCGTCTCCGGCTGGATGGTCAGCTACTTTGGCAAGTTCCTCACCGGCGCGTTCCATTCCGGCATGAGCACGGATGAGGTCGCGAGCGCCTTCGGCGCGATGCTCTCCTCCCCCGGCGAAATGGCGCTCTGGGCCGAGGTCGTGGTCGTCGCGGGCTTTTTGGTCTGCTCCTTCGGCCTGCAAAAGGGCCTTGAGCGCGTGACGAAGGTCATGATGCTCTGCCTGCTGGCGCTCATTCTTGTGCTCGCCGTTCACAGCCTGACGCTCTCCGGCGCGGCGGAGGGCATGAAGTTCTATCTGGTCCCCTCGATGGATTCCATCCGCGAAAACGGCTTCGGCAGCCTCGTCACCGACGCGATGAACCAGGCGTTCTTCACGCTCTCGCTCGGCATCGCCGCCATGGAGATCTTCGGCAGCTACATGAGCGACGAGCACACCCTGCCCGGCGAAGCCGTGCGCATCTGCGCGCTCGACACCTTCGTGGCGCTGATGGCAGGCACCATCATCTTCCCCGCCTGCTTCACCTTCGGCGTGACGCCGGACAACGGCCCCTCCCTGATTTTCCAGACGCTTCCCCCTGTCTTCATCAACATGGCGGGTGGGCGCTTCTGGGGCGCGCTGTTCTTCCTGTTCATGATCTTCGCGAGCTTCTCCACCGTGCTGGCGGTGTTTGAAAACATCCTCGCCATCTGCATGGACACCTTCGGGATCAGCCGCAGAAAGGCCGTGCTCATCAACGGCATCCTGATCGCCGTTCTCAGCCTGTCCTGCGTGTTCGGCTACAACATCTGGAGCGACTTCCGTCCCATCCTCGGCAAGGACGTGCTCGACAGCGAGGACTTCCTCGTGAGCAACCTCCTGCTGCCCATCGGCTCGCTCGTCTACCTCCTCTTCTGCGTGACGAAGTGGGGCTGGGGCTTCGACAAGTATCTTGCCGAGGCCAACAAGGGCTCGGGTCTCAGGTTCGCCCGCTGGCTCAAGCCCTACTTCCAGTGGGTGCTGCCGATCCTGATCGTCATCATTCTGCTGCAGGGTCTCTAAACAGTGCAGAAAACCGGCGTCCGTTTCAAGCGGACGCCGGTTTTTTGTTGTGTCTATTACGCAGCCGGGCTCGTCTCCGCGCGGGAGACCGCGGTGAAGTAGCTGTGACCGAAGCAGTCGTGGCTCACGCCGGTAAGCCCCTCGCGCAGAAGGTACGCCGTGCCGGAGAAGCAAAGCGGCGAAACGGCGCTGTCCTCGAGCAGCATCGCCTCCGCGTCGTGCAGAAACGCCGCGCGGGCAGTCAGGTCGCCGGTCGATTCCGCCACGCCGACGAGCAGGTCAAAGGTGTCGTTGCGGTAGCCGCAGACGTTGCTCTCCGACGTGCCGCGGAACGGCAGCAGATACTCCATCGGATCGTCGCAGCGAGCCGTGAGCGTGGTGAGCGCGAGGTCAAAATCACCGGCGGCGAGCGCCGCGTCAAGCTCCTCGGCGCTCACGCCCACCAGCTCGACCGCCACGCCCGTGGCGGTCCTCCACATATTGAACAGGCTCAGCGCCGCCGCGCGCGTCTGCTCCCCCTCCACAAAGAGGAAGCGGAGCGTCGGCAGGCCCGCGCCCTGATAGTGTCCGGCAGAGGTCATCAGCCGCGCCGCCTCGGCGCTGCGCTCGGCATAGCCCTCGGCGTCCGCCGCGCAGAGCGCGCCGCCCGCCGTGCGGAAGTCCTCCCCGCCCTCGGGCGCGTCGCTGATGCCGTCGGGCACGCAGCCGGTCGCCGCCGTCGCCGTCACGCCGAGCTGTTCGGCGAGCGCCGCGCGGTCGATGGCAAGGTCAAAGGCACGGCGCAGCTGCGCGTCGGAGAAGGTGTCGGTCAGATGGTTGTAGAGCACACAGACCGTCTCCGCCAGCGGAGCGGGCTGCCACGTCTCGTCCTCCGCCATCTGCTCGATGGCCGCGTAGGGCAGCTTCGCGGTGTAGTCCAGCTCGCCGGCAAGAAGCTGATCGTAGTTCGTCTGTGCGTCCGTCTCGAAGCGGAAGCAAATGCTGTCCGGCACGACGAGCTTGCTCTCGTAGTATTCGCCGTTTCTCTTCGTCTGAAGCTGCGCGGCCTTTACCCATGTGCCCACGGTATAGGGGCCGTTCGTCACGATGTCGGCGGTCGCCGCCCAACTTGCATTCCCCTCCACCAGATCGCGGCGCAGCGGGGCCGTCGCCGGCGACGTGCAGACGCTGGTGATGAAGTAAGCACAGGGCCTGCTGAGCGTCACGAGGAAGGTGCTCTCTCCCTTGGCCTTCACGCCGAGCAGCGACACGTCGCCGCTCTCGCGCACCTCGTCATAGCCAGCGACCATGCTCAGAAGCGAGGCGTTGGGCGACGCCGTCGCGGGATCGACCAACCGCTGCCAGGCATAAACGAAGTCCTCCGCCGTCACGCGCTCGCCGTCCGACCAGCGGGCCGCGGAGCGCAGCGTGAACGTATAGGTCACGGTGTCGTCGTAATTCTTTTCCTCGATGTATTCCTTGGCGATGCCCGCCACGGCGACCGCCTTGCCGGCGCCGTCGTCGCGCATCCGCATCAGGCCCTCAAAGAGCGTGGAGAGCAGGCTCTCCGCCCCCACGTCGGTGTTCATGGTCGGGTCAAGCGTCTCCAGCGGACCGCAGACCGCGGCGCTCACCACAAAGTCCTCCGCGGGCTCCTCCTGCTTGCCGCAGCCGGCGAGCAGGGTCAAAAACAGCGCCGCACAGAGCAGCAGACAGGCGAATCTTTGCAGCATTTTCATCGGGAGCGTCTCCTCTTTCTCTATCGTAAAACGCGGCGCGAAGCGCGCCGCACAGGCAAACATCTAAATGATTATATAAAAATTTGCCCCGCTTGTAAAGACGAGCGGGGCAAAAAGTTACAAATTGTTATTATTTGGCGTCCACGACCAGCGTATCACCCTCGAAGTGGGCGGGCTTGACGTCGTTTCCGGTGAACTTGGCGATGGCGTCGAGCCGCATCTTGCTCGGGTAGTCCGCCACGAGCGTGTAAGCGACGCCGTGACGCTTCGCGCGGCCCGTGCGTCCGATGCGGTGGACGTAATATTCGTTCTCCTGCGGCACGTCGTAGTTGAACACTGCGTCCACGTCGTCCACGTCGATGCCGCGGGCGGCGACGTCGGTGGCGACGAACACAGGCAGCTCGCCGCGGCGGAAGCGCGCCATGACCTGCTCACGCTTTTTCTGCGGGATGTCGCCGTGGATGCAGGCGGCGTCCAGTCCCTCCATCTCAAGGTACTTCGTCAGGCGCTCGACCATGCCCTTGGTGTTGCAGAACACCATCACGCGCTCCAGCTTCTCCTGCCGGATGATGCGCGCCATCGCCGCGACCTTGTCGGTCTGCTCGACCGTGACGGCGTACTGAAGGATGTCGGGCTTATTCTGCTCGTCCGCGCGGACAGTGATCTCCTCGGGGTCGCGCTGGTAGACCCAGCTGATGTCCATGACCTCGCGCGAGATGGTCGCGGAGAACATACCGAGGTTGCGGCGGGATGGGATCTTGTCCAAAATACGGGTCACGTCGTGGATGAAGCCCATGTCGAGCATTCGGTCGGCCTCGTCGAGCACAACGGTCTGCACCCGGTCGAGCCGCACGGTGCGGCGCTTCATGTGGTCGGACAGGCGGCCCGGGGTCGCCACAACGATCTGCGGCTTTTTCTTCAGCGCGTCGATCTGCTTGCCAATGGGCGCGCCGCCGTAGAGGCACACCACGCGAATGCCGCTCATAAAAACGGCCAGGTCGCGCAGCTCCGCCGTGATCTGCATGGCAAGCTCGCGCGTGGGCGCCATGATGACCGCCTGCACCTCCTCGCTTTCGGGGTCAATGTGCTCGATGATGGGAATGCCAAAGGCAAAGGTCTTGCCCGTGCCGGTGGGGGCCTTGGCGATCACGTCCTTCCACTCGCGCATCGGCGGGATACAGCCCGCCTGCACGGGGGTGGACCATTCGATGTTTTTCTTTTCCAATGCGCGCGTCATTTCCGGCAGCAGGCCAAGGCTGTCGAAGCGCACGCCCTGTGTGAATTCCATAGCGTTTTCCTCTGTTCTCGTGATTTTCAGTCAGAGAAATTATATCATGCCTGTCAATAGCGCGAAAAAGAGACGGCGCCGCCGTCTCTTTCCTCCGCTTTGCTTACTTGTGCGGGACGTGCCAGATGTTGTCCGCGTACTGCGCGACCGCGCGGTCGGCGGCGAAGATACCGCTGCGCGCGATGTTGAGAAGCGACATACGGTCCCACGCCGCGCGGTCGGCGTAGGTCTTCGCCATGCGCTGCTCGGCGGCGCAGTAGGAGGCGAAGTCCTGCAGGAGCATATATTCGTCGCGCTGGAGCAGGCGCTGGGCGAGATCGTCGTAGCTCACACCGTCGGAGAAGCCCGTGCGGAGCTGATCGACCACGCGCTTGAGCGCGTCGTCGCGCTCGCAGAGCCGCTGGGGCGCGTAGCCCTGCGCCTTCAGGCGCGCGACCTCGTCCGCGTGCAGGCCGAAGAGGAACATATTCTCGTCGCCAAGCACCTCGTGCATCTCGACGTTCGCGCCGTCGAGCGTGCCGACGGTCAGCGCACCGTTCATCATGAACTTCATGTTGCCCGTGCCGCTGGCCTCCTTGCCGGCGGTGGAGATCTGCTGGCTGACCTCGCTCGCGGGCATCAGATGCTCGGCGAGGGACACGCGGTAATTCTCCAGAAAGACGACCTGCAGGCGTCCCCTGCACAGCGGATCGCTGTTGATCTGGTTCGCCAGCGAATTGATGAGGTGGATGATGCGCTTGGCGACCGCGTAGCCCGGTGCGGCCTTCGCGCCGAAGAGGAAGGTCCGCGGCTGCAGCTCCATGCTCGGATCGTCCTGCAATTTCTGGTACAGATAAATGATGTGCATGGCGTTGAGCAGCTGACGCTTGTACTCATGCAGGCGCTTGACCTGCACGTCGAAGATCGCATCTGTGTTGAGTGCTACGCCCTGCGTCTTTTTGACGTAGGCGGCAAAGTCGAGCTTGTTGGCGCGCTTGATCTCGTCGAGCCGCGCGAGCACCGCGCCATCGCCGGCGAAGGCCTCGAGCTTCTTGAGCTCCTCGGGATGGAGCAGATAGCCGCGCCCGCCGCAGAGGTCGGCAATCAGGCCGTCGAGCCGCGGGTTGATCTGCGCGAGCCAGCGGCGGTGGTCGATGCCGTTGGTGACGTTCTTGAACTTCTCCGGCTCCATCTGGTACTGCCAGCGGAATACGTCGTGGCGCAGGATGTCGGAGTGCAGCGCGGAAACGCCGTTGACCGCCATGCCGCCCGCGATGCACAGGTTCGCCATGCGCACCTGCCCGTCCCAGACGATGGCCAGCTCCGCGGTCTTGGCGGGGTCATGGTAGAAATTCTCGACCTGCTTCTGATAGCGGTGCGCGATCTCGGTGATGATCTCCCACACGCGCGGGAGCAGCGTCTCCATGAGCTGCTGTGGCCAGCGCTCGAGCGCCTCAGCGAGCACGGTGTGGTTCGTGTAGGCGACGGAATTTTTCGTGATGTTCCACGCAGTATCCCAGTCGAAGCCCGCATCGTCCATCAGAATACGCATCAGCTCGGGAATGACGAGCGCGGGGTGCGTGTCGTTGATCTGGATGACGTTCTTCTCGTGGAAGTTCGCCGCCGTGCCGTAGACCTCGATGTGCTTGCGCATGATGGACTGCATCGTGGCGGAGACGAAGAAATACTGCTGCTTGAGGCGCAGCGACTTGCCCTCATAGTGGTTGTCCTCGGGATAGAGGATCTTGGCGATGGTCTCCGCCATCGCCTCCTGCTCGCTCGCGCGCAGGTATTCGCCCTGCGAGAACAGGCTCATATCCACCGGCGTCGGGGACTTCGCGTCCCACAGGCGCAGGGGGTTGACGTGCTCGGTGCCGTAGCCCGTGATCTCCATGTCGCAGGGCACGGCGAGCACCTTCGTCGCGCCCTCGGGCACGACGTGCAGCCGTCCGTTGTCCCAGAACTTGCGGACCGTGCCGCCGAAGAACACCTCCTCCGTCTCCTGCGGCTTGGGCATCAGCCACGCACCGCCGATGTCCTTCCAGTTGTCCGGCAGCTCGACCTGCTGCCCGTCCACGATGCGCTGGCGGAAGATGCCCAGCTCATAGCAGATGGAGTAGCCCGCGGCGGGGATGTCGAGCGTGGTCATGGAATCCAGATAGCAGGCGGCGAGGCGGCCGAGGCCGCCGTTGCCGAGGCCCGCGTCGGGCTCGACCTCGAAAATATCCGCCGCGCGGAAGCCCAGCTCGCCGATCGCCTCGCGCAGCACGCCGCTCACGCCGAGGTTGTAGGCGTTCTTTTCCAGGCTGCGGCCCAGCAGGAATTCCATGGAAAGGTAATGCACCTTCCGCTTTTCCTCGCGGCGCGTGGCCATTCGGCTCTCCACACCGCGCTCGGTCATCACGTCGCGCAGCACCAGCGCCGCGGCGCGCATCACCTGCGCGTCGTCGGCCTCCTCAGGCGTCACGCCGAAGCCCAGGCGCAGCTTATCCGTAAGCGCCTGCTTCATTCCCTGTGTCGTTGTAATATCCATATTTCTTTGTACCTACCTTATTTGCAGATGGAATCGTAAATTTCGCGATATTTTTTCGCGCTGCGCGCCCAGCTGAAATCCTCGGCCATGCCGCGCTTGCGCAGAGCCTTGTAGGCCTCCGGCTTCTGATGGTAAAGGTCCACCGCCTCGCCGATGACGTAGCACATATCGCCCGCGTTATAATTTGTAAAGGAAAAGCCATTGCCCGCGCCGTTCCACGCCTCGTAGGCGTGAACGGTGTCCTTCAGTCCGCCGGTCTCGCGCACGATGGGCACCGCGCCGTAGCGCATGGCGATCATCTGGCTCAGGCCGCACGGCTCGCTCTTGGACGGCATGAGGAACAGGTCCGCGCCCGCGTAGATCTGCATGGCAAGGCTCTCGGAGTAGCCGAGATGCACCGCCACGCGGCCCGGATACTTCGCCTGCGCCCAGGAGAAGAAGGACTCGTACTTCCCGTCGCCCTTGCCGAGCACGACGAGCTGCATATCCTTTTCCATGAAATAATCGAGCGTCTCGCACACGAGGTCGAGTCCCTTGTGGCTCACGAGCCGCGAGACCATCGCGACCACGGGCGTGTCCTTTCTTTCGGCAAGGCCCATCATGCGCTGCAGCGCCGCCTTGTCCTTCGCCTTGCCGGCCATGTGCCGGAGCGAGTAGTTCGCCGTCAGGTTGGTGTCGCTCGCGGGATCGTAGCGCTCCATGTCGATGCCGTTGAGCACGCCGTGGAGCTTGCCCTCCACCATCTTCATCACGCTCTCAAGGCCGTGGGCGAAGTAGGCATACTTGAGTTCCTGCGCGTAGGTGGGGCTGACGGCGGTCACGGCGTCCGCCGTGACGATCGCGCCCTTGAGCAGATTCACGTCGCCGTCGAAGGCAAGCGTGCCGCCGGTGAACCAGCCCGCGTCAAGGCCGAAAAGGTCCTCGACCGTCTCGCGGCCGTAGCGGCCCTGATACTCGATGTTGTGGACGGTGATGACCGTGCGGACGGACTTGTAGAATTCCTCGCGCACCGCCTCGTCGCGGATGTAGATGGGCACGAGCGCGGTCTGCCAGTCGTTGCAGTGGACGACGTCCGGCTTCTCCGGCAGCAGCGGCAGCAGCTCCGTCACCGCGCGGCAGAAGAAGGCGAAGCGCTCGCCGTCGTCATAATAGCCGTAAAGCTCGGGACGCTTGAAATACTGCTCGTTGTCCACGAAGTACCACGTCACGCCCTGCCGCTCGTAGGAGAAAAGTCCGCAGTACAGGCTGCGCCAGGCAAGGCGCACATAGGTGTAGCGCTCAAAGTGCAGCCGGTCGCGCCACGCGTCCGCGACGCTCTGGTAGAGCGGCAGAATGACGCTCACGCGGTCGCCGTTCGCGGCAAGCGACTGCGGCAGGCTGCCCGCAACGTCCGCAAGGCCGCCGGTCTTGCAGAAGGGAACGGCCTCGGATGTGACATAGAGAATGTTCATAGCTTTCCTCCTTATTCCGTGTATGCTTCAGACGATGCTGCCCTTGGAAATGACGATGGGGTAGCTCTCATGCCCCATGAGCGTGCGCCCGGGCAGGACCTCCACATATTTGTCGGTGATGACGTAGCGGAGCGTCACGCCGTCGCGCACGCGCGTGCCCTTGAAGAGAATGGAATCGCACAGCTCCGCGCCCTTTTCCACCGTCACGCCGGGGAAGAGGATGCAGTTCTCCACGCTACCCTCGATGGTGCAACCGTCGGCGACGAGCGAATTTTTCACGCGGCTGCCCGGCGCGAAATAGCTCGACGCCTCGTCGTCCTCCTTGGCGAGGATGGGCCGCGCGGCGGCAAAGAGCTCGGCGCGGATGGAGCCTTGCAGCAGCTCCATCGAGCGGTCGTAATACTCCTGCACGGAGCGGAGCTGGGCGGCGTAGCCGTCCCAGACGTAGCTCTGAAGCTTCAGCCGTCCGGTCATGCCCGCGAGCACGTCGCGGCGGAAGCTGTATTTATCCTGCGCGGAGCACTCGTCCACGAGCGTGAGCAGCAGCTGCTTGCTGAGAATGTAGATCTCCAGCGAGCGGTGGCCGCGCGGCGCGGTCGGCGCGCACCAGACCTGCCCGATCGCGCCGTCGCTCTCGAGCGTGAGGTAGGTCGCGTTGTCCACGAAGCCGCCGTTCGCCGTGCAGACGGCGGTGATGTCCGCGCCGCTCTCCAGATGCGCGGCAAACACGTCCGCGAGCGGCAGATTGATGATAAGGTCACTGTCGGAGAGCATGACGTAGTCCTGCCGTATCCCCTGTAAGTACGAGCGGACGCCGGCAAGGGCCTCCATCTTGCCGCGGAACTCGCCGCTGCGGTAGGCGCGGGTATCGGCGAATGGCGGCAGGATACGCAGCCCGCCGTACTTGCGCGCCATGTCCCAGGTCTTGCCGTTGCCGATGTGGTCAAGCAGACTCTGGTAGTTGCCGTGCAGCACCACGCCGACGTCGGTGATGCCGGCGGCGTGCAGATTGGAGAGCATGAAATCGACGACGCGGTAGCGTCCGCCGAACGGGATGGAGGCGGGCATCCGACGTTCCGCCAGCTCGCGCAGTCCCGGCTCCTGTTCGTAGGAGAAAATAATGCCGTGCAGTCCGTTCATCGTACCGTCTCCTTTCCTTCGCGGTTGAGCATCCGGTTCGCCTTGAGCGTGCGGCCCGCCTCGACCTGTGCCTCGGGGCCGACGACCGTGATGCCCCACTCCTCCGGCGGTGCCGCCTCGGGCGACGCGCCGACGCGGGCGTTCTCGCCCACGCGGACGTTCTCGCCGAGGATGGCGTAGGCGACCCTCGCGCCGCGCTCGACGACCGCGCCGGGCATGAGGATGGAATACTCCACCTCCGCACCCTCGGCGACGGTGCAGCGCTGCGAGAGCACGGAATTGCGCACCGCGCCCTCGACCTCCGAGCCGCGGGTGACGACGCTGTGGTCGACCTCCGCCGTCTCGCCGAGGTAGGCGGGCGGCTCGCTCTCCGCACGGGCGTAGATGGGCCAGTCCTTATCGAGCAGGTTCAGCCCGCTGCCCTGCGCGAGCATATCCATGTTCGCGTCCCAGAGGGAATCGAGCGTGCCGACGTCCTTCCAGTAGCCCTCGAAGCGGTAGGCGGACATCTTCTCGCCGGCATTCAGCATGGCGGGGATGATGTTCTTGCCGAAGTCGTTGCTCGAGTCCGCGTCGTTCTCGTCCGCGATGAGATAGGCGCGCAGCTTCTTCCACGAGAAAACGTAAATGCCCATCGAGGCAAGGTTGCTCCTAGGCTGCTTCGGCTTTTCCTCAAACTCCGTGATGGTGTCCTCGCCGTCGACGTTCATGATGCCGAAGCGGCTCGCCTCGTCCCAGGGCACCTCCATCACGGCGATGGTGCAGTCGGCGTGCACACGCTTGTGGTGCGCGAGCATGGCGGCGTAGTCCATCTTGTAAATGTGGTCGCCGGAGAGAATGAGCACATAGTCGGGATCGTACATATCCACGAAGCCGATGTTCTGGTAGATGGCGTTCGCCGTGCCCTTGAACCACGTCGCGCCCTTCGCGCTCTGGTAGGGCGGGAGGATGTGTACGCCGCCGTCCGAGCGGTCAAGGTCCCAGGGCTGGCCGTTGCCGATGTAGCGGTTGAGCTCCAGCGGGCGGTACTGCGTGAGCACGCCGATGGTGTCGATGCCGGAGTTCGCGCAGTTGGAAAGGGGAAAGTCGATGATGCGGAACTTCCCGCCGAACGGGACGGCGGGCTTTGCCATGTTCTCCGTCAGGACGTAAAGGCGGCTGCCCTGTCCGCCGGCGAGCAGCATGGCGATGCACTCTTTTTTCATGCCGGTAATTCCTCCCTTGCCTTGCTTTTTTTCGCTTTCGGTTTCTTATATTCGCCCGCGCCGCGCAGGATGACCGCGCCGAGCGGGGGGATGGTGATGGCAATAGACTGCTCGCGTCCGTGCGAGGGGATCGCCTGCGTTCGGACCGGCTTTTCGTTGCGCCACTCGCCCGTGCCGCCGAACGCGGTATCATCCGTGGAAAGCTCCTCGCGCCACGTTTTCCGCTGTGGGACGCCGAAGCGGTAGTCCCGGTAGCCGTTGGGCGAGAAGTTGACCGCAACCAGCAGCTCCTCGCCCGCGCCGTCGCGGCGGACAAAGACGACGGTGTTATCCTCGTTGTCGTCCGCGACGAGCCACTCAAAGCCCGCCCAGTCAAAGTCGATGCGCCAGAGCGCGGGGTTCGTCAGGTAGTACCGGTTGACGGCACGGAAGAAATCCTGCATCCTGCGGTTGGCATCGTTTTCGAGCAGATACCAGTCGAGCTGACCGGCAAAATCCCACTCGTGCCACTGGCCCAGCTCCGCGCCCATGAAGGTGAGCTTCTTGCCCGGGTGCGTGAGCATATAGACCATGAAGCTGCGCACGCCCGCGAGCTGCCGCCACTCGTCGCCCGGCATCTTGCCGCGCAGGCTGCCCTTCATGTACACCACCTCGTCATGCGAGATGGGCAGCACGAAGTTTTCGGAAAAGGCGTACATCAGCGAGAAGGTGAGGTCCTTATGATGGAACTGGCGGAACCACGGGTCGAGCTTGAGGTAGTGGCACATATCGTTCATCCAGCCCATGTTCCACTTGAGGTTGAAGCCCAGCCCGCCGTCCGAGACCGGATAGGTCACGAGCGGCCACGCGGTCGATTCCTCCGCCACCATCATCACGTTCGGATCAATGGCAAAGGCAGCGGTGTTGAGCGCGCGCAGGAAGTCGATGGCCTCCAAGTTCTCGTGGCCGCCGTTTTTGTTCGGCGTCCACTCGCCCGCCTCGCGCCCGTAGTCGAGGTAGAGCATGGACGCCACCGCGTCCACGCGCAGACCGTCAAGGTGGTATTCCCGCAGCCAGTAGGCGGCGGACGAGAGCAGGAAGCTCTTCACCTCGCCGCGCCCGTAGTCGAATACGCGCGTACCCCAGCCCGCGTGCTCGCGCTTTTTTGGGTCGGCGTACTCGTAGCACGGCTCGCCGTCGAAGTCGATGAGACCGTGCTCGTCCTTGCAGAAGTGCGCGGGCACCCAGTCAAGAATGACGGAGATGCCCCTTCGGTGCATCATGTCCACGAAGTACATGAAGTCGTGCGGCGTGCCGTAGCGCGAGGTCGGCGCGAAGTAGCCGGTGCACTGGTAGCCCCACGAGTCGTCGAGCGGATACTCGGTCACGGGCATCAGCTCCACGCAGTTGTAGCCGAGGTCGGCGGCGTACTCGCTCAGCTCGTCCGCGAGCGAGCGGTAGTCGTAAAAATCGCCGTTTTCGCGCCGCCGCCACGAGCCGAGGTGGACCTCGTAGATGTTGAGCGGACGGTCATAGACCGGCTGCTTTGCCGCAAGGTACACGCCGTCGCCCCAGTTGTAGCCCGCAAGCTCGTAGAGCTTGCTCGCCGTGCCGGGGCGCGTCTCGGCGTGGAAGGCGTAGGGGTCGGCCTTGAAGGTCACCGCGCCGCTCTGCGCGGTGACGGCGAACTTATAGGTGTCATACTCTGAAAGGCCTGCGACCTCCGTCTCCCAGATGCCGCCATCGAGACGGCGCATCGGATGCGCGGTGGGGTCCCACGCGCAGAAATCGCCCACGACGCTCACGCTCCCCGCGTGCGGCGCCCAGACGCGGAACACCCAGCCGTCCGGCGCGCGGTGCGCGCCGAGCGTGCGGTACAGCTCCGTTGCGCTGCCGCCGTAAAAGGCGGCGAGATCAAAATGCTCCATGGCGCTTGTCCTCCCTCTTTTCAGCATACGCGCCCGCGGGCGCGAAAAACGTCGGATCTACTCGCTCAGCTTGCGGTCCTCGCTCCATTGAGTGAGCTTGGTCTTGTTGCCCTTTTCGTCCATCACATAGGTGTTGTTGAGCTGATTTCGCAGGTCGCCGAGCACGGAATTCACATACTCCTGCCGCAGCGCCGCGCGCTCGACCTTCTCCTCGTCGGTCAGCTCCCGCTCCTTCGCGAGCTTGGCAAGCTCGTTGATGCGGTCGATCTTCTTCTGTTCCATCTTGCTTCTCCTTACAGATACCGGCGCAGCAGAATGCCCGTGCGCCCCTTTTTGCTCAGGCCGCCGACCTCGGCAACCTCAAATTTTCCCAGTCCCCGCGCGGAAATGACGTCGCCCTGTGCCACGCTCGCGTCGCCCTTGGTGACCTCGCGATAGTTTCTCTGCACACGTCCCGCGGCGATCAGCTCCGCAGCCTTGCCGCGGCTCATGGAAAAGCCCGCAGCGGTCACGGCGTCGAGCCGCAGCGTCGCCACCGTGTCCCGGATCTCCTTGACCTTCTGCTCCGGCACGCGCAGCGCGTCCGCGCCGATGGCCGTCAGGCGCAGCGCCGTGCGCCCCGCGCCCGTCCAGTTGTCGAGCAGATATTGCGCGACGCCCGCGCTCACAATGAGGTCGGCGCTCCCCTCGCTCACGAGGATGTCGCCGAGCGTCTCGCGCTCCACGCCGAGCGCCATGAGGCTGCCGAGCAGGTCGCGGTGCGTGGGGTGCTCGCTCTCGTGCCACGCCGCGCGGAGAAACGCCATCGCGTCGGACGCGTCGGCCTCCTCCTGCCAGTCGGGCAGGAAAAAGAGCATCCGGCGCTCCGCGCCCTCATAGCCGCCGAGGAGGGCGAAGCCCTCGTGGATCGCGGCGGCGCGGAGCAGGTCCCGCGCGCCCTGCGCCTCGGCCGGGCTTAAAAACGCCGTGTTCGTGGGCAGGTTCCGCTGCCGGCACTGGTCATATTTATCCAATATGTGCCCCAAAAGCACACGCTCCTCCGCGCTTTTCGCCGCGCGGTCCAGTAAGCTCCGTCGATCCATGGTATCGTTTCCATCCGTTATTTTTCAGGTACTATTGGTACAAGGTTATCCTATCACAAAACCGACGCACTTTCAATAGACAGTGTATAAAACTTCATGCACGCGCACCGCACCGCAAATCGGCGCAAATGCCGACGCATGAAGCTTTTGTGCATCCTTTCCGGTTGCCCCGCAGGGGCGAGGAAAGGGCGCATTTCAATTTTTGCCGTGCTTTTGCACAGCAAAAAGCAGAACGACCCCGAGGGGTCGTTCTCTGTCAGCCTTTAATTGTTGATGCGCACCACGCAGCGGACCGTGGCGCCGCCGACGCTCGCCGTCACGTTGGCCGTGCCGGCCTTGACCGGCTTGAGCTTGCCGTCCGCGCTGACCGTCACCACGGAGGTGTCCTCGCTTGACCACGTCACCGCCGCGTCAGTGCCGCGCAGAATGAGCTGAATGGAATCGCTCATTCGGATCGTGCAGTCGAAGCGGCCGCTGTCGTCCTTCTTCAGCGTCGTGCCGACGTTCGTCCCGACCGTCAGCGCCGCGGGATCGACCGTGGGCGTCTCCGGCTCCGGCTCCACCACCGGCGGGGCAGGCTCGTCGGGCGTGACTGCGGGGTCATCGGGTGTCGGGTCAACCGGCGTGGGATCGACGGGCGTCGGGTCGACCGGCGTGGGATCGACGGGCGTCGGGTCGACCGGCGCGGGGTCGACGTTCTCCACATCGTTCGCGCGGTCCTCCTGAATTTTTTCCATGAATTTGCCGCCGAAGAGATACCAGGAAAAGATGACCAGCACCACCAGCAGCACCGCGATGAGCGGGCCGCGGGCGGAGTGCGTGTGCTTTCGTTCCGCCACGTGATGCCCACCTCTGCGCTTGCCGGACACCTTGCGCGGGCGATCCTCCTCTTCGCAGAAGGGACAGCGGCGATAGCTTGAGGAATACTTTTCTCCGCAGACGGGGCATTTGATGAGGTCCATACATTATCCTCCCGAAAACACGGACGCAGGGCGCCCGCGCGAAAAACTTATTTACATAATACTTTCTTTTTGCCCCGCCGTCAACCGTTCTTCCCTTTTTTCGAGGAATTTTTTTCGCCGACGGTCGATCGCCCTTGCAATTTGCCGCCGCGCTTTTTATAATAGAGACAGACAAGCGAACAACGGGGGAGGATATCACGCCTATGAGCACCATTTTCATCGGCATTGCCGGCGGCATCGGCTCCGGCAAGACCACGCTCACGCGCCATCTCAAGGAGCATTTCGGCGACGCCGTCACCGTCATCGGACACGACAGCTACTATAAGCGGCAGGACGGCAAGACCTACGAGGAGCGCTCCAAGGTCAACTACGACCATCCCGACGCCTTTGAAACGAGCCTGCTCGTCGAGCACCTCAAGGCGCTCAAGGCGGGCCGCAGCATCCAATGCCCCGTCTACTCCTATGTGGACCACAACCGCACGGACGAGACCGTTGAGGTCTTCCCCACCAAGGTCATCATCGTCGAGGGCATCCTCATTTTCCAGGACCCGACCCTGCGCGATATGTTCGACATTAAAATTTTCGTCGAGACCGACGCCGACGTGCGCATCCTGCGCCGCGCCCTGCGCGACATCCGCGACCGCGGTCGCACGCTCGAGAGCGTCATCACGCAGTACCTCACGACCGTCAAGCCCATGCACGAGCAGTACGTTGAGCCGAGCCGCAAGTACGCGGACATCATCGTGCTCGAGGGCGGGCACAACCTCGTCGCGCTCGACATGATCATGCAGCGCATCGCCAGCCACATCGCGAGCGAGGACTGAGCAAGGCACACAGCAAAAAAAGCAGCCGGCCGGCTGCTTTTTCTTTTTGCATTTACGCGCCCGCAAAGCGGAACACCACGCCCACGAGGGCGGAGAGTCCGATGAACACGATGGGGTGCCAGTTCTTCGTCTGCCTGACCCAGCGCGTGAGCACGAGCAGCACGGCGGCAAGGACGGTCCCCTGCCAGAAGAGCACGCCGCCGGTGAGCCAGAAGGTCTCGCGCACGACGACAAGGCCCGCCGCCGTGATGAGCGCGGTGGACGCGGGACGCAGGCCGTAGAACGCACCCGCGACGTACTTACTGTCGCGGAACGCCTGCAGGAAAGCCGCGACGATGAGGATCACAATGACGCTCGGCGCAATGAGGCCGACGGTCGCCGTCACCGCGCCGGGCACGCCCCCGGTCAGGAAGCCGACGTAGGTCGCCATGTTGACGCCGATGGGGCCGGGGGTGGACTCGGACACGGCGATCATGTCCGCGAGCTGCGCGCGGGTGAACCAGCCAGTCTTATCCGCCATATCGTAGAGGAACGGAAGCGTGGCCATACCGCCGCCGATGGCGAAAAGGCCGGTCTTGAAAAACTCCCAGAAGAGCTGTAAATAGAGCATCATTCCGCCTCACCGCCTTTCTTGAGCGCGACCTGCAGCACAATGCCGTTGACCGCCGCGAACAGGACGAAGATCACCGGCGAGAGGTCGGTGAGCAGCGACGCGAGCAGGATGACCGCATAGAGCGCCAGCGTCTTTTTATCGACGACGGACTTCTTCCACAGCTTCACCACCGCGTTGAAGATCAGCACGCACACGCACACACGGATGCCCGCGAAGGCGTTCCTGACCCACGCGACCTCGGCAAAGGTCGTGATAACGCCGGCGAGGAGGGATATAATAATGAGCGAGGGAAACACGACGCCGAGTGTCGCGACCACGCCGCCGATATTGCCGAGCACCTTGCGTCCCGCGAAGGTCGCGGTGTTCACCGCGATGACGCCCGGGGTGCACTGGCCGATGGCGAACCAGTCCGCCAGCTCCTCCTCCGTCGCCCATCCCTTATTCTCCACGACCTCGCGCTGCAAAATGGGCAGCATCGCGTAGCCGCCGCCGAAGGTCATCACGCCGACCTTGGCGAAGGTATAAAACAGTTCCCATAGTCTCTTTGCCATAGCGTCTCCTTTTTATTCCACATAGCCGTATAGACCGCGCACGGAGACCTCGCCCGTGCGGATGGTCTC
>ERZ773260.704-NODE-704-length-47577-cov-10.889609_pt1 | contig 47577 bp, 40 predicted proteins | sample MGYA00511387_ERZ773260 | MGnify/ENA primary metagenome ERZ773260 (study PRJEB29015, sample SAMEA2737745) | human gut metagenome | biome: human gut; feature: human-associated habitat; material: faeces | place: China | collected 2012 ...
CAACCGGACGGCATCCTCGGCCCCAACCGCGTGGGCGAGCGTGTCAAGGTCATGAAATGCCCCAAGACCGGGGAGTACGTCATGTTCATGCACGCCGACGACATGGGATACAAAGACCCGTATATCGGTTATGCCACATGCAAGACCATAGACGGGGACTACCAGTTGCAAGGCCCGTTGCTTTACCAAGGGAAACCCGTCAAGCGTTGGGACATGGGCACGTTCCAGGACAGCGACGGCAGGGGCTACCTGCTCATCCACCACGGCCCCGTCTACCGCCTGAGCGACGATTACCGTTCCGTGGAAACCGAAGTGGCCCACGTCAAGGGTGCCGGCGAATCCCCTGCCATGTTCAAAAAGGATGGCATATACTACTTGCTCTATTCTAACCTGACCAGTTGGGAGAAGAACGACAATTTCTACTTCACCGCCCCACGGATAGAAGGCCCGTGGACGCGACGCGGCCTGTTCTGCCCGGAAGGCAGGCTCACCTACAACTCGCAGACCACTTTCGTTTTCCCCCTTCGGCACGGCAACGACACCGTTCCCATGTTCATGGGCGACCGTTGGTCGTATCCCCGTCAGGCTTCCGCCGCCACATACGTGTGGATGCCCCTGCAGGCGGAAGGCACAAAACTATCCATGCCTGAATACTGGCAGGCATGGGACATGCGCACGCTCCGCCCCACGGATGCCCTGAAAGGGGGCAAGATGCTTCCCTCCGGGAAAATCAGGTGCCCCGCACATTGGAGAAGGGAGGACGGCGCGCTCGTGTCGGACACCCCGGGCGGCAAAATGGAGATGGGCTTCGAGGGCACCCACGCGGCACTCATCGGGGAAGCCGGCCCGTTGGGCGGATATGCCCGTGTCAGCGTGTTGGACTCCGGACGGGACACGGTGTATTCCTCGCTTGTGGATTTCTATAGCAAGTACCCCGAAACGGCCATCCGCATCATTACGCCCTGCAAACCTCGGGGCAAATACACGCTTTGCGTGGAAGTGACCGGCATCAGTCCCGTGTGGACCGACAAGTCGAAGAGGATTTACGGCAGCAAGGGATGCCGCATCGGCATCAGGCAAGCCTGCATCTTTGAAGAATAAGGTTAAGTACAAGATATTGTTGTATCATAAAATAAAGCGGATAAGATTCATTCTTTATCAATCTTATCCGCTTTTTGTATGAGATTGTCGTTGTTACTTCACATTTCCCACTTTAATCAGGTATTCGGCAATCTGCACTGCATTCAGTGCGGCACCTTTCTTGATTTGGTCGCCTACGAGCCAGAGCGTCATGCCGTTTTCGTTGGCCAGGTCCTTACGGATACGGCCTACGTATACATCGTCTTTTCCGGCCAGGAAGAGCGGCATGGGGTAAGTCTGTGTGGACGGGTCGTCCATCAGTTGCACGCCTTCGCCGTGGGCGATGGCTTCACGCACTTCCTCTACCGTGAGCGGGCGTTCCGTTTCCAACCAGATGGCTTCCGAATGGGAACGCAGGGCCGGTACGCGTACACACATGGCCGAACACTGCACGTCGCTGTGCATGATCTTCTGTGTCTCGTTGAACATCTTCATCTCCTCTTTGGTATACCCGTTGTCTTGGAATACGTCAATTTGGGGGATAACGTTATAAGCCAACTGATAGGCAAACTTCTTCACGGTGACGGGTTTGCCTTCCAGTACTTCACGGTACTGCTGTTCCAGTTCTGCCATGGCAGCGGCACCCGCTCCGCTAGCAGCCTGATAGCTAGCCACGTGGATGCGTTTGATATGGCTCAGGTTTTCGATAGGTTGCAGGGCCGTGACCATCATGATGGTCGTACAGTTCGGGTTGGCGATGATGCCGCGCGGACGCTCCAAGGCATCTGCTGCGTTACATTCGGGCACGACGAGAGGCACGTCCTTGTCCATGCGGAATGCACTTGAATTATCTATCATGACTGCACCGTAACGGGTGATGTCTTCGGCAAATTCTTTGGATGTGCCGGCACCGGCCGAGGTGAAAGCGATGTCGATGTCTTTAAAATCATCGTTGTGCTGAAGAAGCTTCACTTCGATTTCTTTGCCACGGAATTTGTATTTGGAACCTGCACTGCGTGTTGAACCAAATAAAACGAGTTCGTCCAATGGGAAGTTTCTCTCTTCGAGCACACGCAGGAATTCCTGACCCACCGCGCCGCTCGCACCTACAATAGCTACTTTCATTTCATATAATTTTTAAAAGTTGTGATGATTCCGGTTGCAAAAATAGATAATTTATTACGATTGGACATACAAAATGGAAACTTTTTCGTTACTTTGCATCTTAAATTAATACAGATACTCATGCAGATGCCCGACTTGTCTACATATTTTCCCGTCACGGATCCCACGTGGATATTCTTTTTAGTGTTGAGCATCATTCTGTTTGCACCTATCTTATTGGGTAAACTGAAGATACCCCACATTGTCGGCATGATTTTGGCCGGTGTGTTGATTGGGCCATACGGTTTGCATGTGTTGGATAAGGACAGCAGTTTTGAACTGTTCGGGAACGTGGGCTTGTATTACATCATGTTTTTGGCCAGTTTGGAGATGGATATGCAGCACATGAAACGGATTCGTTGGCAGGCGTTGACGTTGGGGTTGGCGGCATTTGTTTTTCCCCTGACGATGGGTGTCGTCAGCAATGTGTTCCTCCTGAAATACAGCCTGGTGACTTCCGTTCTGTTGGCCAGTATGTATGCCTCGCACACCTTGATAGCCTATCCTATCGTGATTCGATACGGGGTGTCGCGTAACCGCAGTGTGAGTATTGCGGTGGGGGGAACTATTGTGACCGATACGCTGACCTTGTTGGTATTGGCTTTCATCTCGGGCATGTTCCGTGAGGAGGTGCACGGAGGTTGGTTCGGCGTTGTACTTTTGTTGAAAGTCATCTTGCTTTCCCTCTTCATCGTATATTCTTTTCCCCGTATTGCCCGGTGGTTTTTCCGTCGGTACAACGATCCGGTCATTCAGTTCATCTTTGTGTTGGCCATGGTCTTTTTGAGTGCCGGCTTGATGGAACTCATTGGGATGGAAGGGATATTAGGGGCCTTTTTGGCCGGACTGGTATTAAACCGGCTTATTCCGCATAGCGCACCGCTGATGCACCATTTGGAATTTGTGGGCAACGCTTTGTTTATTCCTTATTTCCTTATCGGGGTCGGCATGATTATCGACCTGCGTGTGTTGTTCGGGTCAGGTGAGGCATTGAAAGTAGCCGGTGTGATGATAACCATGGCGTTGGCCGGAAAATGGATCGCTTCGTGGGTGACTCAGAAGGTCTTTAAGATGTCGGTATTGGAGCGGGAACTGATGTTCGGTCTGAGTAACGCCCAGGCGGCGGCTACGCTTGCTGCGGTATTGGTGGGCTATAATATCATTTTGCCTTCCGGCGGGAGGCTGTTGAATGAAGATGTGCTGAACGGTACGATATTATTGATATTAGTGACATGTGTGGTCAGTTCGTTGATTACGGATGTGGCGGCACGAAGGTTGGCTTTACAGGATGGTAATATCAGTGAACCGCGTCCGTTGGACGAAGAGTCGGCTTTGATTGCCTTGGCCTATCCCGACACGGTGGATTATTTGGTCAACATGGCTTTGTTGATGCGGAAGGACAAGTCGGAGGCTCCGATGAGTGCTGTCAATGTGGTGTTGGACAATGATGACAAGGCACGTGAACAGGGGATGAAACTGTTGGAGGCTGCATCTGCCATCGCTTCGGCTGCCAACGTGCAGATGCAGACCAAAGTGCGTCTGGCTACTAATTTGTCAAATGGTATTATCCATTGCATGAAGGAGAACGATTACTCCGAATTAGTGGTAGGATTACACATGCAGAATTCTCCTTCCGAGTCGTTTTTCGGGCCGGTGCTGATCAGTTTGTTGAACCGCCTGAACCGTCAGATTACGATGATACGCTGTACGGTGCCGGTCAATACGATTCGCCGCATTCATGTTGCCGTACCGGCCAAGGCCCAGTTTGAGGCCGGTTTTTATCATTGGGTGGAGCGCGTGGCCCGTTTGGCTGTAGGACTGGGCTGTAGGATTATTTACCACGCCCATCCCGATACGATTCGGATTTTACAACGTTATCTGGAAACTTACCACGCGTCTATCCGTGCGGAATATGTCCAGACAGATGGCGGAAATGAGTTGAAACGTATTTCGCGGGAGGTCAGGGAAGACCACATGTTGGTGGTCGTGTTGGCGCGTAGAGGGTCTATTTCTTTCCGTCCGTCGTTCGACCACATTCCCCGCCAAATCAAAAAGTACTATATGAATACGGGGTTAATGTTGATTTTCCCGGACGTGTATGCCGAGGCTGCGACGAAGGATGTGAGCGTGAACGAGCCGTTGACAACCGATTTGCGTTACGAGGCGGCCAAGGAGTGGTATAAGAATTGGTTGTCGCGTAGCAACGGAAAGGAGGATGGCCAATGACCACACCGGATTGGTTAGAGCGTACGTCGCTTCTGATGGGGCCAGGCAAGATGGAACGTTTCCGCCGGGCACATGTCTTGGTGGTCGGTACGGGGGGCGTAGGAGCGTATGCCGCCGAGATGTTGGTACGTGCCGGAGTCGGCCGGTTGACGTTGTTGGATGCCGACCGGGTGCAACCAAGCAATATCAACCGCCAGTTGTGTGCCCTGCATTCGACGGTCGGGGAGGAAAAAGTCCGCGTGTTGGAGCAGCGCTTTAAGGATATCAATCCGGAACTCGGCTTGACCGTGCGGGATGAATTTCTGGAAGAGCAGTCGGTCGGTGCTTTACTGGACAGCGCGAAGTTTGACTTTATCGTTGATGCCATCGACACGATAGCACCGAAATGTGCTTTGATAGAAGAGGCGATGAAAAGACGCGTCAGGATCGTGAGCAGCATGGGGGCCGGGGCGAAAACGGATATTACCCAAATCCGTTTTGCCGACTTGTGGGAGACGTTTCATTGCGGGTTGAGCAAAGCTGTGCGGACCCGGCTGAAAAGAGACGGCATGCGTTGTCCGTTACCGGTGGTGTTTTGCGCCCAGCAGGCAGACCCGGCCGCTTTGGTCCAGGTAGAGGGAGAACGGAACAAGAAGACCACGACGGGCACGGTGAGTTATATGCCGGCCGTGTTCGGCTGTTACTTGGCACAATACGTGATAAGCAGGTTATAGAAGGATTATGATAGAAGTCAGGAGTATAAGGAAAAGTTTCGGTTCGCTTGAAGTGCTCAAAGGAATCGACCTCGATATCAGTAAGGGCGAGGTGGTGAGCATCGTGGGGCCGAGTGGGGCCGGAAAGACCACGTTGTTGCAGATTATGGGGACGTTGGATAAGCCGGACAGCGGAAGTGTCCGGCTCGACGGGGTTGCCATGGAAAGCTTGGACCGCAAGGAAATGGCGGATTTCCGTAACCGGCGCATCGGATTCGTGTTTCAGTTCCATCAGTTGTTACCCGAGTTCACTGCACTTGAGAACGTGATGATTCCGGCATACATCGGGCGTGCTTCCACAAGCGAGGCCAAGGCGAGGGCACAAGAACTGTTGGACTTCATGGGACTGTCCGGCAGGGCTTCCCACAAGCCTAACGAGCTTTCGGGAGGAGAAAAGCAGCGGGTGGCTGTGGCACGCGCTTTGGTCAACCATCCTTCCGTAGTCTTTGCCGACGAACCTTCGGGGAGTCTGGATACGAAAAACAAGGGAGAGCTACATCAGTTGTTCTTCGATTTACGGGAACGGTTCGGGCAAACGTTCGTCATTGTGACCCACGATGACGGGTTGGCACGTTTGACAGACCGTACCATTCACATGAAAGACGGTTTGATAACCGATGATAAAAATATATCCCTATGAACATAGAATTAGGAAAGATGAACCGCCTCAGGGTGGTTAAGGCCGTGGACTTCGGCATGTATTTGGATGGAGGCGATGCAGGAGAGATTCTTCTTCCGGCACGTTATGTGCCGGAAGGTTGCAGCGTGGGAGACGAGTTGGATGTCTTCTTGTACTTGGATAGTGAAGAACGTTTGGTCGCTACCACGCAGACGCCTTTGGCCCAAGTCGGAGATTTTGCTTATTTGCAGGTCGCGTGGGTAAACAATTACGGGGCGTTCCTCGATTGGGGGCTGATGAAAGATTTGTTCGTGCCATTCCGTGAGCAGAAGCTCAAGATGCAGAAGGGGCGGAGTTATATCGTGCATCTGCATATCGACGAGGAAAGCTACCGCCTGATGGCTTCGGCCAAAGTGGAACATTATTTGTCGGACGAGATGCCTCCTTACAGCGAAGGCGATGAGGTGCAGGTTTTAGTCTGGCAAAAAACGGATTTGGGTTTCAAGGTCATTGTGGACAACCGTTTTTCCGGCTTGGTTTACGACAATGACTTGTTCCGGCCTTTACATACGGGAGACCGTATGCAGGCTTATATAAAGCAAGTCCGTCCGGACGGTAAACTGGATGTCACCTTGCAGAAACAGGGCAGGGAAGCGGTGGACGATTTTTCGCAAGTGCTTTTGGAACACTTGCAGCATAATGCCGGCCGTACCTCTTTGTGTGATAAGAGTCCGGCAGAAGAAATTTACGCGATGTTCGGTGTCAGCAAGAAAGTTTTCAAGAAAGCCGTGGGCGACCTTTATAAGAAAAGGCTTATCGAAATCACGGACGAGGGCTTGCGTCTGGTCTGACCTTCCGGAAAGATTGGGCATAAAAAATCAGCGTCGGAAAGTTCCCTTCATGGGATATGCTTTCCGACGCTGTGTGGTTTTGAAACGTATGAGGCTTATTTGTCGCCGCCGATTGTGCGCTTTTCTGCGATACGGGCCTTTTTGCCGGTAAGTTTGCGCAGGTAATACAATTTGGCGCGGCGAACTTTACCAATCTTGTTCACTACGATGCTGTCAATGTTCGGGCTGTCAATCGGGAATATACGTTCTACTCCCACCGTTCCGGACATTTTGCGAACCGTGAAACGTTTTTTGTTCTGGTGGCCTGAAATCTTGATGACCACACCACGGTACTGCTGGATACGCTCTTTGTTACCTTCGACGATTTTATATGCCACGGTAACGGTGTCGCCTGCTTTGAATTGGGGATGTTCCTTACCGGTAGCAAACGCTTCTTCTGCAATTTTAATTAAATCTGCCATTGTTTGTTTTAATCATTAAATTGTTTGTCGTCCCAATACAACATAACAGGGAACTCTGCATCCTGCCAGCGATTGTACGGAAAGCGGTGCAAAGGTACGGCTATTTTATGGAATAACCAAAGGCTTATGTGTTTTTTCAGCCTGATTGACAGGGCATGGACTTTTTTTTTGTAAATTTGGCCGTGGAATACAAACCAAATATGATGAGAACATTCAGAATTTTGTTTTTATACGTATGTTGCGGGTGGTCTGTGGCAACGTTTGCCCAACGTTACGAATTGGGAGACGTGAAAGCCGGGCGTTATGAGGTGACCCGTCGTCTGGACGCCAATCCCGATAGCGGGGCTTTGCGCGTGGTGGCTCCTTATCGTCATGCCGTAGACAGCATGATGTCGCCGGTGTTGGGAGAAAGCGAAGTGGCTATGCGGGCAGACCGTCCCGAGAGCCTTTTGTCGAATTTTGTGGCCGACGTGTTGCGTGAGGGTTCTCTCCGGGTGGGGAAGATGGCCGATATCGGCCTATGCAATATCGGCGGGCTGCGGAGCACGATGCCTAAGGGCAAGGTGACGTATGGAGATGTGTTGGAAATAGCCCCGTTCGAGAATCACCTGTGCATCCTCTCTTTGGACGGGCGTAAACTGACGGAGCTGATGGAACAGATAGCTGCCGTAGGGGGCGAGGGGATCAGCGGTGCGCGTCTGGTCATTACCGCAGACGGACGCTTGTTGAGTGCCGAGGTCGGGGGAAAACCGATTGACCCCAATGGTATATATGTGATTTCCACGTTGGACTATCTGGCCGAGGGAAATGACAAAATGTATGCCCTGAAAGATAATTTGTCGAAGAATGTCACGGATATAGCCGTACGCGATTTGATCATGGAGTCCATTCGCCGGACGGCTGCGCAGGGGGATAAAATCACGGCCCGTATGGAGGGTAGAATCGTCAAACAATGAGAAACCGGACAATGAAAAAGGTGAAGATTATGATGTGGTCGGTCTTGTGCGGACTGGCAAGCACCGTGTTTGCGGTGCAAGGCGGTGAAGTGGAATTACGTATCGTGCACACCAATGACACGCACAGTTGTGTGATGCCGGTCAACCCTAATTCGTCCGATACGGCATTGGCGGATAAAGGCGGTTTTGTGCGCCGTGCGGCACTGGTGCGCGATTTGCGTGCAGAAGACCCGGACTTGCTGCTTTTTGACAGCGGTGACTTTTCACAAGGTTCTGCTTATTACAATTTGTATAAAGGGGATGTGGAAGTAAAGTTGATGAACGAAATGCGTTATGATGCGGCCACCATCGGGAATCATGAGTTTGATTTCGGGTTGGACAACATGGCGCGCATATTCCGCGAGGCTGATTTCCCTATCGTTTGTGCGAATTATCATGTCGAAGGCACGGTGTTGGAGGGATTGGTACGCCCGTATGTCATATTGGAACGTAAGGGAGTGAAGGTCGGAGTGTTCGGATTGGGCACGCAGTTGGAGGGAATGGTTGCTTCAGAGAATTACAAAGGGGTGACGTATGAAGATCCGGTTACGGCAGCCAATCGCGTGGCCGATGAACTGAAGAATAAGGAGCACTGCGACCTTGTGGTGTGCCTCTCCCATTTAGGGTGGGACATCGACGGTCTGGACGACACGGAATTAGTGCCGGCCACGCGCCATATCGACATTGTGCTGGGCGGCCATTCGCATACTTATTTCGAGCATCCCGAAGTATTGAAAAATGCCGAGGGGAAGGATGTGTATTGCAACCAGATGGGCAAGCACGGGCGTTATGTCGGCATGTTGCTGTTGGAAATGTCGCCGACAGAAGACTGACCCTTATTCAAAATAGAGCGTCAGTACAATCATTTTCGACGATGCCCCATCCAAAGAATTGGTGAATTTTCGCAGCGAATTGTCTATCAAATCGTTGCGGTTTTTTTGTAGAATGTCCGCCAATCCGAAACAGAACTTCAGTTCGGGGATGAGCTTGAAAAAGGGCAGGTAGATGTCGCAGCCCATGCCCACTTCGATATAACAGTCGAAAGGTTTCATGAGCAGGGCTTTTTGTTTCTTGGTAGTCAGGTCTACCATCGGGTTCACGCCTGCAATGAAATAAGGGCGGAAGTTGTTATAGCGTGGGGCGGCGAACTTCAAGTCCAACGGGACGGAAATATAAGTCGATTTGATGTTTTGCGTACTGTCCTGCCCCGTTCTTTGTTCATGGAAAGACACGTGCTTCTGTCCGAAATGCAGGGTAGGGACGAGGCGCAGGGACAAATAGGTGTTCAGGCGCATTTCACCTAATACGCCCACACTGAATCCCGGACTGTAGTTGTCCACATCGGCATACCATTGCTCGCCGGTTTCCGGGTCTACATAGCCGTTGTTTTTCAGTTCCAGGTCCTGCATGTGTACGCCGAAGAGGAACCCATAGTGGAATCTCCTTTGGTCGATGTACGGACGATGCTGGAGTTTACGCTCCTGTGCCATCATGCCATACGCGGACAATAGGCAAAGGAGGACGGCCAGAATTCTTTTCATGAATCATTGATATTTATTAGAAAACAACGCAAAGATACGCAGCTTATTGCATTTGGCCGTGGCTTTTCGGATGAAAATCACTAAAAATAGTGAGAAAATATTTTGGGGGATTCTATTTAAATACTAACTTTGCGGTATCGTTTGAATAAAACAAGGCATTAATAATTTAAATTCTAATCAATATGGCTTACGTAATTGGTGATGATTGTGTAGCTTGCGGTACTTGCATCGACGAGTGTCCGGTAGGCGCAATTTCTGAAGGTGAAAAATATGTAATCAACGCTGACGCTTGCACGGAGTGCGGTACTTGCGCTGATGTTTGTCCTTCGGGTGCAATTTCTCTCTAAGACAGGGGAGATTACATAATCTTTAAAAAGTTAGACAAGAAAGGCCTTCTCTTCCGAAAGGGGGAGAAGGTTTTCTGTTTATAAGGACAAGAGGTATGCAAGAGGGATTTTTGATTGTAGGCAGAGGGTTGGGGCAGGTCATGTTCCAGAACAATGCGGTTTCGGGTTTGTTGATGTTAGTGGGAATAGCTTGCAACTCGTGGCTATTGGCTCTTTTGGCCCTCTTGGGGAATTTTGTCGGTACGGTGACGGCATTCTTTTCCGGATATTCAAAAGAAGATATAGAGGATGGTTTGTATGGTTTCAACGGTACGTTGGTGGGCATTGCCGTCGGCGTGTTTATGGAGCCGGGGGTGGCTTCCCTCCTTTTGTTGGTGGCGGGTTCCATGCTCTCCACATGGATAGCCCGCGTGTTCGCTTATCAGAAACTTCTGCCCGGTTTCACGGCTCCTTTCATCCTTGCCGTATGGTTGTTGCAGGCCCTTTGCCGTGGGTGGTTCCCCTCATTGTTGTCATCTTCTGTGATGCCGGAAGAAACGGCAGCCGACTGGTTCCGGGCCTTTAGCCTGAATATCGGTCAGGTGATGTTCCAAGGCGGCACGGTGCTTTCCGGACTTTTCTTTTTGGCCGGCATATTGCTCAATTCCCGCGTCCATGCCTTGTATACGGTGTGGGGTGCCTTGTTGCCTTTGGGCATGGTCTGGATGGTCGGTTCCGATTGTGCAGCTTTCAATGCAGGTCTGTTGGGATATAACGCTGTGCTTTGCGCCATTGCTTTGGGCGACCGTTCCTGGGCAGGGGCAGCGTGGGCTACATTATCCGTCACGCTCTCAGTCCTTTTGCAGGTTTGGGGGATGAGTTTGGGAATGACTACGCTGACGGCCCCGTTCGTCGTATCCGTTTGGATAGTTTCAGGAATGCGTCGTGCCTTGTGCAGAATATAGGTGGTTTTTAAATGCGTTGCATCCTACCGTTGTCTGTTCTGTTGGCAGAAGCTTGTTTGGTCAGTTTAATGCTAAAGCCATCGTTTAGGAAGCAAAGTGTAAGGTCACAGCCGTTTTTGTGGATGGAAAAAGACCTTTGAAAAAGGCAATGTATACGGGTTTTGCTTGTCGTTTAAACACACATTTTCACATTATGCCCTTATTTACGGGTTTTGTTGATGGATTTTAAGAATCAATCGCATGAGAATGATTTTTCGTTCGGCGCAGAAAAACATTTTTTTCTCCTCATGTTTGGGCAGGAAAGTCCGTTTTCCGGTGGAAAAGCCGACTGAAAGGGGGACGAAAAACGACGTTTATGGCCCTTTTTTTCTCTAAATGGAAGACGGTTGTTGTCAAAATCCGGATGACACGATAACAGGCAAATGCCGACTTTGGCTTTCCCATGTCTCTTCGGCCTGCGTACGGCCTGCCTTTCCGGTGTGCGAAAGGTTAGCGGGAGGCGTGGAATGATTGACAGAAGGACTTTCGTCCGGTGCGCGAGAATCGTTTCTTTTCATCGAAGCCTCCTCCCAGTTCGGAATAAAGCATTCTCGTGAGGGTGGAACTGTCGTTTTGACAGTTTGTCGGAATGCCACTTGAAAAAGATGGGAACGCCCTGAGAAACAAAATCCTTTGTTTTGTTGACGGGTTCGGGGAAAACATATATCTTTGCCTTTATGAAAATGGAGAAACTGAGTCCGGAAAAGAAAAGTATGCTGTGTGAGAAGTTCGGGGATTACTGTCTGGACTTGTCCAAATTGATATTCGGTGGTGTCATATTGGCAGCCATTATGCAATTAGATATTGATACCGTATGGTTGTTTGTTGTGGGAACGGTCATTGTCGCTCTGACAGCGTACGCTGGGTATATTTTATATAGGATGTCTAAAAGATAATTGTTATGGGATTATTGATTTTTCTTTCATTTGTGGGATTGGTCGCTTTGGCCGTCATTATTTGGGGAACGCATGAATTGCGGAAAGACGCTTCAAAAAGATAAGGTGTTTAGCCGTAAATGGTTCGGTCTTGATTCTATTTGTACGGCTTTGTAAAAAGAAACCCACCATTCCGGATTGTGCCGGGAATGATGGGTTTTGCTTGTATGAAAAGTATCTGTTTTTTAGAAACTTGCTTTTTGGGCTTTCAGTGTGCTCTTTCCGTTTGAAAGGATGTAAATGCCTTGGTTCAGGTCGTCGATGCTGACGGAAGTAGCATGATTTGCCTGTTTCAACATGCGGCCTTGCAGGTCGTAGACAGTGATGTCGTTCGGTTCTGCGAAGTAGAACGTATTGCCTACACGTTGGGCGGACAGAGCCTTCACGCCGTTGATACCGTCGCCTCCGCTAACAGTGTACGCGGCAAGGGTTGTGGAGAAGTCTGTGATGTTGGCAGAGAGAAGGGCCTTGGTTGTGCCGTTCGTGGCGGATCCAGTTACCAACAGGGGGGCATCATTGCTTGTGGCCGTACCGTTTGAGCAGGTATAAGTCAATGATTGGGTAATGGTTTTCTCGCTGTTTTGGTCTTGAATGACATAACCATATAAAGAAACCTCCCCGTTGTTTACTGCCATGCTTGTGAAGTTCTCGTTGAAATGTTGGGTGTCGCCATTGCCTTCATCAAGGCTACTTTGAGCAGTCCATTGTACTTCTAATGAGTTCTTGTCCAATGCCGTGGCAAACAAGTCGCATCCGCCTACATGGGTGAGCTTGTTGTCGAAAGGCATCATTTGATGGAACGTTCCGCCAATGTAGAGGGTATTGTCTGCTATTTGCATTTTACCGATGTTGTTATAAGACGCTCCATTACTATGGGAGTCTGCATGGAATATTTTTGTTGTGGCCTTGCCATCTTGGATGGCAGCCGTGATGAAAGCATGTTCTACCATTCCATTCGTGTTATCGAACGCCAAAGTAATGTCTTCGCTTCCATTCGGATAAGTGAATGTCAGTGTGCCTTGGGCCGCAAAACACAAATATACGGAATTGCTTTCTGTCGTGAAGTTGATACTTTCTACTCCCATTTGATCACCTCCCAATTGGGTTTTAACACCGACTTGCGCTACGGATTCTGCATTGTCTAGTGCAGATGCATCCAATGAGAAAATACCGGCACTGATGAGGTCATCATACATGAAATCAAATATATTCATGTATATGCCTTTCCATTGTACATTGTCTATAGTTACGTCGCCAGTATACATGGCTGAAGCGTACAACTTTCCGTTGTTTGCTTCTATGTGGTTGATTTTTATATATGGAAATCCTTCTTGGGGAAAGTAAAGCCCACTGGAAGCTATTTCTGCATTGGCTTCCGGCCAAATGACTTTTGTAGCTTTCAACGCACCTTCGGCACTGTATGCCGCAATGAAACTGGACACTTGGTTTTCCACTTCTCCGGCCTTGCCGTTGACGGTTTGCGCTTTGCCATCCGTGCTTCCCACTTCCACGGCATCGGCCAAAGTCCCGGCCACGTAGACGTTGTTCTGCTCATCGGTGGTGATGGCCGTAATGGTGGCTGCACCGCGCAGACCGACAGCCCAAAGAGCGTTGCCGTTGGCATCGTATTTGGCCAGATAGGCACTGTTGGCAATCGGGTCAAGAACGGTGCTTCCGATGACAATCGGTTGCGTGAATGCTCCCGTGGCGTAGGTGTTGCCTGCATTGTCCACAGCCGTGGGGGCTTGGAGGTTGAGTTCTTCCCATTTCGACACGGTATTTTCTACCGACTTGGACCACTTCTGTTGGTCGGCTGCAAATGCTTGCGTGCCCGTCAAGAACAGGCTACAAGCTGCGATAAGTAATGTTCTTTTCATAATGGATAATTAAAAAAATGAATATTAAGTATTGTCATATTGGGTCCGGGAGGAGGTTACTCTTCCTCCAGTCCCGGATTGGCTGCAATGGCTTCGGAGGGGATACGTAACGTATAGCGTGAGTCATCCTTTTGCAATACGTAAGTTTCTCCCTTATAGGTCTTGGTCAGTTCCTGGCGAGTGGTACGACGCAGGTCAAACCAACGATGGCCTTCGAAAGCCAGTTCGCGGAAACGTTCGTTGTAGATTTCTTCCCGCAACTCATCTTGTGTCATGGCCAGGACTTCCGCCTCGTATGTGGGGTAGATGGCTGCAAGGTAACGTTTCTTCATCAGTTCCGTCAGGTAATGGCGGGCATTGTCCATGTCGTTCAGTTCCAAGGCGGCTTCTGCGGCGGTCAGGTAGAACTCGGCAGAGCGGAATGTGCAGCGGAACTCATTGGTTCCGGCTTTGAGAACTTCTGTCGCACTGGCGGAAATCTGCCGGTAGAATTTGCTTCGGCGCATGTCACCGCTACGGTAAAGGGACATCAATTCCGGATTCACGTATCCCACTCCGAGGGACGAGGCAATGAAAAGGCGTTCCATGGAAAGGATGGCTTCCACAGACTGGTAGTGGTTGGGCAATGTGGAGGATGTGGTGAGGTCTTCCAATTCACCATGCCTGTTCACGACATCTGTCGCATAGTCATAGGCGTTAGCCCAGTCTCCCATGTACAAGTACACTCGGGCGCGGAAAGCGTTGGCCGAAAGCGTGTTGAACCGGTAGGTCTCGCCTTCCGGCCAATTCTCTACGTTGAGCAGTTTTTCGGCCTCGTTTATGTCAGACAAGATGGAGGCATAGACCTCTGCCACGGTATTGCGCGACAGCACTTCGCGGACATCGCTGTTCAGTTTCAACGGGATGCCTTTGGTGGCTGACGGATTGCAATGTGTGTAAGGGGCTGCGTAGAGGTTCACCAAAATGAAGTGCATGTAAGCGCGTAACATATAGGCTTCTCCGGCCAGTTGGTTGCGTTCGGCTTGTGTAGCTTCAGTGATATTGTCTTTGTTTTCTATGACGGAATTGGCAATATAGTTTACGTAATAGTATCTTTGCCAACCGAACGAAAGTGTGGTTTGGTCGGGGGCGACATCATTCCAACACCAAATATCCAGATAGGAGTTTAGTGATTCTTGGTTTTGTTCGCCTTCCAAGGTTAACTCATCGCTTCGGAATGTGGCCATACCGCGGTCTGAGGGGATGGCTGAATAGGCTTCGGTGAGCAAGTCGCGAAACTCTTGCCCGGTTTTGGGCATGACCTTGCCGACGGGTTGGATGTCAAGGAAGTCGTTACAAGCTGTGAATGAAAATAAGATGGCTATGAGCCACGCTATGTTAAAACATTTATTCTTCATTGTTCATTCTCCTAATTAAAAATTCACGTTAAGTCCGAAGATGAAACTTTTAGGGATGGGGGAGGCGTACGGATTCCCCATCGTTTCCGGGTCAAGATAATTATGATAGTTGCTGGCGATGACCCAAAGGTCACGTCCTTCCAACGATACAGACGCACTTTTCACTCCGATAGGCTTCAACCAACGTGTAGGCAGGTCGTAAGCAAGGCGGATGCTCTGGAAACGGAAGTAGTTCTGTTTCTTGACGTAAATATCCAAATTGTTCAGGATGGGATAGTTGTCATAAAAAGAATATTCCTCCGGTCTGTCGCTGCTGTTGATGAGCCTCGGGAACTTCCCGTCTGGGTTATCCGGTGTCCAACGGTCCAGAATGTTGCGGTTTGTGTTCAGACCGCGGTCATAAGTGGTCAGGCTGTAGCTTGGCGTGGTCTGCACGTGCATCCCGAAGTTGAAGATACAGTTGACGCTCAATGTCACGCGTTGGTATTTGAATGTATTCGTGAATCCGCCGGAAACTTTCGGGTCAGTGCTGCCCATGTAGGTCAACAGGTTACGTTGTTCTTCCGCGCTCAGAGAACTGGCACCGGCGTTATTAAGTTGGAAAAAGTCTTTAGCAGAAAGCTTTTGCCCGTCTTTTGTAAGGTATAAGGGGTAGCCTTCATCGTCCAGTCCGGCGGTCTTGTAAGCGAAGATGGCTCCCACGGGGTAACCTTCGCGGCTCGGCGTGGTGGAGTTTTCGGCCACGGTTTCCTGTAAGACGGTATTGTCGTTGAAACCGAAATTCAGATTGGTGAACCATGTGAAATCTTTGGTGTGGATGTTCCGTGTGGTCAAAGCCACTTCCACGCCTTGGTTTTCCATGCTGGCCCAGTTGACCGTGGTGGAAGAATAACCGGTTTCCAAGGGCAGCATACGCATGCCGATAAGGTCTGTCCCTTTACGGTAGTAGTAGTCCACGCTCAATGAGATAGCATTGTCCCAAAGCGACAAGTCCATTCCGGCATTCACGTTTTGTGTCTTTTCCCAACGCAAGTCCGGGTTAGGAGCATTCTGCGGACGCAATGCATCTTCTGGGTTGTTCGGCAGAATCGTGGCTTGCACATATTTTCCGATAAGATAAGGGGAAGTGTTCTTGTCAATGTTACCCTGCAGACCGTATGATGCACGGAGGCCCAAATTGTCTATGGCCGTGACATTCTTCATGAACGGTTCGTCGCTGATACGCCATAATCCGCTGACGGAATAGAGCGGAAGGTAACGGTACTTCTTTGCTACACCGAAAATATCCGATCCGTCAAAGCGGATGCTTCCTCCGAGTGTGTAGCGGTGGAGTAGCGTATAGGAACCGGTGGCAAACCATGAGACGAATGCATTTTCTGTGAATGTTTCGGTATGGAGGGGCAGGGCTTCTGCCGAGTTTTCCGTGGGGAATATGACTGGTACGGAAGTCAGTGTCCGGTTATCATATCCGTATGCGGCAGAAAACAAGGATTTGTATTCATTATGACGGATTTCCGTACCCAACATCACTTCCAATTCATGGATATCCTTGAAACGGTTGTCATATTCGGCCATGGCTTTCCATGTCCATTGGGTTTGGTGGCTGTCCGTAATTTTGTTGCTTCCGCCATCGGGAAGGAAGGTACGTTTTCCATCGCTGTAAGAATATGTGTTTTGTTCTTTCTCCCGTCGCATGGCGTAGCTGTTTTCCCCGGCATATTTTTCGATAGTGCCTTCGTCCCATTGCAAACCGAATTGGGACGTAATTTTAAAATGTTCGTCCAGTTTGAGTTCTGCGTCGAAGATGGACATTAAAGATGTCGTTGTGTTGATGTTGGATGTGTTGGCGCGTTCCTCGAAAATGTTGAAGTCTGATACGATGTCGCCTTTGCTATGTTGTACGTTGACATCATAGATATAATCCCCTTCATCATCGAACGGGCGCAGGTAGGGGTTGGCGATGCGTGAATAATAAACAGGATTAGTGAACCCATCACCGTAGGTCAGGTACGACCTTTGTTTGCGGCGGTTGGCAAATACGGAGGCACCCACTTTCAGTTTGCTGTTGATGCGGTAGTCGGTTTTCAGCGTCAGGTTGAAGCGGTCGTTCTTTACGCTTTCCACATTGCCTTGTTCCACATAGTAGCCTAAGGCGGAGTAGTAGGTGGCCTTTTCCGAACCGCCGGACAGGCTTACGTTGTATTCTTGGTTGAACACGTCCCGGAAGAGGATGTCGTTCCAATCCGTATTGACAGCCCGCAGGGCATTGATGTCAGCCTGCGCTTCGGGAGAGAGGGCGTTCCAGCCTCCGGCCTTGTAGGCATCGGTCAGCCCGTAGCCTGCAATGATGCGGGCTACGTCGCCTTTGTTTTCGCGGTAGGTATAATCGGACTGCAACAGGCCTAATTCAAGGTCAACCTTTTCATCAGAGTTCAGAAGGTTGAGGCGGTCGATGTCTGTCTTGGGGTTGTACGTTAACTTCATGGAGAAGTTGATTTGTGGCTTGCCTGCTTTCCCTTTTTTGGTGGTGATAACTATCACGCCGTTTGCGGCCCGGGCACCATAAATGGCCGTGGCTGCTGCATCCTTCAGTACCGTGATGCTTTCAATGTCCTGTGGGTTAATACCTGCGATGGAAGTCTGATAGATGTTGTCTATGTCTTGTAAATCTTCCATGGACGGGATGTCTGTACCCTCCAATGGAATGCCGTCGAGCACCCAGAGTGGGTCTTGCGTCCCGTTGATGGAGGACGTACCGCGGATACGTAACTTGACCGGTGCGCCGGGTGAGCCGGAAGAGGTCACGCTGGACAGTCCGGCAATCTGTCCGGCCAAAGCCTGGTCTATGTTGTTGATTCCACCGATAATTTCATCGGACATCTTTATCGTTGTGACGGCCGAGGTCAGCTTGCGGCGGTCAATGGCCTGATAACCCGTGACGACCAGTTCATTCAGCTGTTTGGAATCATTTTCCATGTAGACTGTATAGTTGTCTTTTCCGGCCTGAAGATGAATCGTGGCCGTTGTATAACCCATAAAACGGCAAGTCAGGTTTTGGGTTCCTGAGGGTACTTCCAGTTTGAACTTACCGTTCAAGTCGGTTGTCGTGCCATGCGCCACGGTACCTTGTGCGCTCATGACCGCTATGGTGGCACCGATAACCGGTTGGTTGTCTGCCTTGTCGAAGACAGAGCCGGTGACGGTGCGGGTCTGTGCCGCCATGGACAGAATCCCGATGAACAGACACAAGAGGATACATTCAATTCTTCTCATATTCATTCCTTTCGTTGTTTTTATTTAGTCAACCCAAGTGCCGTTTGGATACGCAGGATCATGTCCTCGTAATGGAAACGGGTGGCGGGGTCGGAAATGTTTCGTTTGTTTTTCAGCAATTGCAGGATGCTCATCAATTCTCCGCGTTTGACACTGATAGCGTCGCTGACACGGTTGATTTGCGTACTATACATGTCGATGAGGCGGGCATTGCGATTATCGCCGTTCATGGCAGAAGAGCATCCGTGGGCACAGGGTAAGGCCGTGGTATTCAAAGCCGGCAGGGGGGCGTGGAGGCGTTTGTTGATTTTCACACCTTCCTCTTCGGCGGCAGCCGTGATGAGTGCATCGACGAACGACTTTTGCAGATTTCGGGTCATTACGTCGAGTTTTTGTCCGGCTATGGTGGGCTTGAAGATGTGTTTGTGCAACATGCCAACCATTTCCACGGGGGTAAAGGCTTTCTCGCCGTTCTGGAATTCATTTTCAAACATGCGAACCATACGCTTGTTGTCCAACAAGTCCCATAGCAAGTAGTTCAGCGTGTTCTTGTACATGGCGTTAGGGCTTTGTTCCAATGTGCCGAGCGGAGTCTCTTTTAATATATAGGTATAGTCCGAGATAGAGGTGTCGAACAACCAAGCCGGATAGGTGATATACTGATCGATTAGGAATTGTACGGCTTCTTTCTGTTTCTCCTTTTCCACGAAAGTATAAGTCTTTTGGCCGTCGCCGACTTCCGTATTTTCCAAATAGATTCCACCTACATTGGCCATGACATGATAAGGATATAGACCCCATTGGAAGACGGCTCCGGCGTAAAGCTTGGCCGCGTCTTTATAGGTCTGCCCTTCTTCTCCGGTGGTGGTCCATTTGACGATATCCGGAACGATACGTTTCAGGTTCTCTATACCGTAGCCTGCCGATTTCATGGCGTCGTCGCCCAAATCTTCGCTGAGGGAACGGGGGTCCACCGCTTCGCGTGCCGATTGTTCCTCTCCATATTTGTATATTTTCTCCGTATGGCTGTCCAACAGTGCACGGAGCTGTCTTTTTTCCGTTTCCTCGTCCGGATACCAACGGTATCCCCATTCGATGGCAAAGCGGTCGTAGGGACCGATGTGTGGGGAGACGTAAGGTACGTGGTCTTCCGGTTGGGCCACATAGTTAAAGCGGGCATAGTCCATGATGGAAGATGCCGTGCCTCCGACCCGTGACATGAATCCGGGGGAACGCAAGGAGTCGGTCGGGTAGGCCCAGGATGCAATCATGTTATGCTTGAGACCCAAAGAATGTCCAACTTCATGGCAAGCCACGAAACGGGCTGCATCTCCCATCAGGCTGTCGGGCAGTTCCGGGTTCCGTACGACCGGATTGACAGCACCGGTCTGTATGACAATCCATTCGCGCAATAAAGATACGACGTTGTGCCACCAGATGATGTCGGCTTCGATGATTTCGCCTGTACGTGGGTCGATGACCGACGGCCCCATGGCATTGGATTTTTCCGAGGCAGCGTAGGTGAACAAGGAATATTTCAAATCGTCTCCTTCTGCTGCCATACTGTCGGTATATTCCTCCACCCGTATGGCATCTTTGAAACCGGCTTGTTCAAAAGCCGTGTTCCAATCCAAAATACCCTTACGGATATAGGGACGCAGTTGCTTCGGCGTAGCCGGGTCGATATAGAATGTAATCGGTTTCTTCGGGGAGGTCAACTCACCGCGTAAATAAGCCGCTTCGTCTGTTGGCTCCAAACGCCAACGCGTGATGTAGTGGCGGGTTTCAAGTTCTTGTTGGCGGTCGGAATAGCTGAGGCGGTGGCTCGTGAAATATCCGACCTTTTTGCTCTCTTTGCGTCCTCTCATCGGGATTTCAGGCAAAAGGCTGAGTGATGAACTGACCACTACGGTCACGTTTACTTTACTCATGCCTTCCCTTACGATGGTAGTCAGTTCCGAAGTGGCCGTGATATTGCTTTCAAATGCTTTGATGTCCAGAATGCGCGAAAGGTCGGAATTAGCGGATGTGCCAAGATTGATATTGTTGAATACATCATTAAGACCGGTCTGTTTCCCATTGAACAACTCGTCTATTTTGACCACCACTGTACTGGAGTCCGGTGCTACGGCCTCTATTTTCAAACTGGCAATAAGCGGGTTGATATAGTTGTCCGCTACAGATGAGGCTAAAGCATCCGTGGCAGGAACTTCAGGAGTGAGACGTTGTTGGCGGATACATAATTTCTTCCCTTCGCGTTGCCATTCGAAAGTGACGGTTTGATTCTCATAATTGATGCCTTTGTTCACTCCGGCCTCGTTCAATTCCAAAGGCACTTTCTGCAAGCGGTTGGTAACCAGAAATTCACGTCCTAACAGTCGGGTCGGGAATTCCAGATAGAAACTGCCGTTTTTCTTTATGATATTGGCAATTCCTTTGAGGGCAACCGAGTCTCTTCCTGTCAGCTTTTTATAATCAGATGCAACCGAGTCTTTGGGCTCTGCTTTCTTTCTGTTTTTTGCCAGAAGGGGAAAAATGCCTGTATTTGCAGATGCAATAGAAGATTCCGCTATCGTGGTCATAGCGAAAGAAAACAGGCTTATCCATATTATGTTTTTTCTCATTCCTTGTGTTCTATATAATACTTATAATTATGTCTTAATCCAAAATACTATTCATTTTTTGTGCAAAAAGAAAAGTACCCCGACAGTGTTTTCCGACGAGATACTTTGCATTAGATTATTTAAAGACGTACTTCTTTTTATCTCAGACGGGCCAGAGTTTCTTTAATCCGTTTCATGGCCTCGACAATGTTTTCGTCACTGGTGGCATAGCTCATGCGGAAACATTCGGGAGAGCCGAAAGCGTCACCGCCCACTGTAGCCACATGACCCACCTCAAGCAGGTACATGGCAAAATCGGTGGAGTTGTTGATTACACGTTCACCGTCTTTCTTACCGAAATACGAACTGCATTTGGGGAACAGATAGAATGCGCCTTCCGGGCTGTTCACCTCCAATCCGGGGATTTCTTTAGCCAATTTGACAATCAGGTTTTTACGGCGTTCAAAAGCCTGGCGCATATCTTCTACGCACTGTTGTGAACCCATATAAGCGGCTTCGGCTGCCTTTTGCGAAACGGAACAAGGACCGCTAGTGTACTGGCCCTGTAGCTTGTTACAGCCTTTTACAATCCATTCGGGAGCAGCAATGAAACCGATTCTCCATCCCGTCATGGCGTATGCTTTCGATACTCCGTTGACGATGACTACGCGGTCTTTTATTTCCGCGAACTGGGCGATGCTTTCATGTTTGCCGATATAATTGATGTGCTCGTAAATCTCGTCGGCAATGACAATCACGCGTTCATGTCGTGCGAGGACGCGAGCCAGACCGGCCAACTCTTCTTTGGAATATACCGAACCCGTAGGATTGCTGGGAGAGCAGAGAATCAACGCACGTGTTTTCGGCGTGATGGCCGCTTCCAACTGTTCGGGTGTAATCTTGAAATCTTGTTCTATGCCCGCTTCTACAATGACGGGTTCTCCTTCGGCCAATTTGACCATTTGGGGATAGCTGACCCAATAAGGAGCCGGAATGATCACCTCATCGCCGGCATTGACCAATGCCATGATGGCATTACATACAGATTGTTTGGCACCATTGGAGCAAAGAATCTGTGCCGGTGCATAGTCCAAGCCGTTTTCGTTTTTCAGCTTGGCAGAGATGGCTTCGCGCAGTGCGGGATAGCCCGGTACGGGAGAATAGCGTGAATAATTCTCTTCTACGGCTTTGATGGCAGCCGCTTTGATATGGTCCGGGGTGTTGAAATCCGGTTCGCCGACACTTAAATTGATTACATCTACACCTTGTGCTTTCAGCTCGCTGCTTTTTTGAGACATAGCTAAAGTTGCAGAGGGAGAAAGTCTGTTCAAACGGTCTGATAGTTGATTCATATATGTTTCTTAATTTATTGATTCTCGTGGCTTGATGTTGCAAAGTTAGGCAATTCTGCGGATATGTGCTACACTTTTAACTCCTTTTCGATGAAAAAGGTGACTTTTTGGTGTAAAATCAATCTTATTCCCTGCTGTTATTTTCTTTTTCCAAGGATTTTCAGCAGTTGGAGAAACAAATTCAGGAAATCCAGATACAAAGTGAAACTACCCATTAAAGCCAACTTTTGCGTGCTTTCGTCCAGTCCCATTCCGTGTTCACGCAACATGGCCTTGATTTTCTGGGTGTCGTATGCCGTCAGTCCGACAAAAACGAGTACAAGGGCATACGTGATGCCCCAGTCGAGCGTAGTGCTGGCTATAAACCAGTTCGCAATGGTCGCGATGATAAGTCCGATAAGTGCCATGATGAGATATGTTCCCATTTTGCTTAAGTCTTTATGAGTGAAATATCCTACTAAGGACATGGTTCCGAATGTGCCGGCCGTGACAAAGAAAGTAGAGGCGATGGAACCTATTTCGTATACCAGAAAAATGGTAGACAGAGTAACACCGGTAAGGATGGAATACAGAATAAACAATAGAGAGGCGTTGGTGAATGACAACTTGCTGACACGGCCTATCAGGGTAAAGGCTACGACGAGTTCGGCAATGATAAGTCCGAGGAAAACGGCCTGATTCCCCAATATGAATTGCATCAGTGTGGCATTGCCTGCCACGCATGCGGCTGTCAGTCCGGTAATGGCCAAAGCGAATGTCATCCACCGATAGACATTGCGCATGAGTTTGGAAAACACGGAAGCCTGTACCGTCTCTTCCGGGTTATAAGCATATATGTTTTTAGTTTCCATTATGTCGTTGTTGTTGAGAGTAGGGTTATTTATTGAAATGCAATGTGTGTCCCATGCGTTCTTTTTTGGTTCGCATGTATTTTTCGTCGTAAGGGGTGACCGGAACTTCGATGGGAACATTTTCCACGATTTCGAGTCCGTAGGCCTCCAAACCTACACGTTTGACCGGATTGTTCGTCAACAGGCGCATTTTATGTACGCCCAATTCATGCAGGATTTGAGCTCCGACGCCGTATTCGCGTTCATCGGGCAAGAAACCGAGATGTACGTTGGCATCTACGGTGTCCATACCTTCTTCTTGCAATTTATAGGCTTTCATCTTGTTGAAAAGACCTATGCCGCGCCCTTCCTGGTTCATGTAGAGGATAACGCCCTTTCCTGCTTCTTCTACCATGCGCATGGCTTTGTGGAGTTGTGCTCCGCAATCACAACGCTGGCTGCCGAATATGTCTCCGGTGACGCACGAGGAATGTACACGCACTAAAATCGGTTCGTCCGGTTCCCATTCTCCTTTGATAAGCGCCACGTGTTCCAGTCCGTTGCTGATCTGGCGGAAAGTGATGTCGCGGAAGTGCCCGTAGTCGGTAGGCATGTCTACTTCCGGGCCTCGTTCCACCATCGATTCCTGTTTGAGCCGATAGGCAATCAAGTCGCGTATGGCTATGATTTTGATTCCGAAGCGTGCGGACACCTTTTGTAATTCAGGCATGCGGGCCATGGTACCGTCCGGGTTCAGGATTTCGATGAGGGCGGCAGCCGGTTGCAGGCCGGCCAGACGTGCCAGGTCGACAGCGGCTTCTGTATGTCCGGCACGGCGCAGTACGCCTTTGTCTTGCGCATACAGCGGGTTGATATGTCCCGGGCGGCCAAAGGTTTCCGGGCGGGAAGACGGGTCGGCCAATGCGCGGATGGTGGCGGCCCTGTCATGTGCGGAAACCCCGGTGGTACAGCCTTCCAGTTTGTCTATGGTTATGGTGAAAGGGGTTCCTAAGATAGAAGTATTGGTGCTGACCTGATGAGGTAAGTCCAGTTCTTCACTACGTGAAATGGTAATCGGTGCACAGAGCACGCCTCTTCCTTCCTGAAGCATGAAATTTACTTTTTCAGGCGTAATCATTTCCGCAGCCGTGATGAAGTCGCCTTCATTCTCACGGTCTTCGTCATCCACTACTATTATGAACTTGCCTTCTTTGAAGTCGGCAATGGCTTCTTCTATTGTGTTCAGTTTAAATGTATCCATGACTTTATGATGTTTTATTCGATTTCTGATATCTTCTCGATTCGTTCGGCGATAAACGCGCTGTATTTTTTTATTTGTTGTATATCCTTGTAAAGACGCAACCTGTATCGCCAGATTCGGAAATAAAAGAATATGCCCACAGGGAATATGATGCCTAACACCATATTCCACTTATAATTATGGAAGGGGCGCGTATGTGCATGTGTAGGCACGATAGGAAGCTTGTTCAGGGCATCCAAGATTGCCGCGTCCCGGCTGTTGGACAGTATGGTGATGAGGTTTTCCATTTTTCGGCTCAGGCTGATAACCTCATGGTCATCTATATTATGGAAGAAAATGTGCAGGTAGTTGGGCGGCAGACGTAATCGGCTCTTTTGTGCGTATGCTTGCCATTCTTGCGACAAGGCCGTGAGTTCCGTTTTTACAACGGGATAATCCGGGTCGTGTATGATGACTTCTTTACGGGCGATATGACGGGATATGCGGAGTCCCAGAATCTTGCGTATCACATTGATATATGCTTCGATATTGAATACGGCCGAGTCTTTATTGGCTTTGTAAGTCAGGAAAATGCCGATAGGGCAGAGTACCATGGAGCTAAGCCATTCGCCGAACCAAGGAATCCATTCCCCGCTTTTTGCCATTTTCTCTCCTGACACGTTGATGATATAATAGAAGATGAAAATGGTGACGGATATGACAACCGGTACACCCAAACCTCCTTTGCGGATGATGGCTCCAAGAGGGGCGCCGATAAAGAAGAAGAACAGGCAGGCTAATGAGAGTGTGAACTTCTTGTGCCATTCCACCCAGTGTGTCCGGGTGGACTGGTCTATATCTTTCGAAATCAAACCGCGAAATTCATATTCGTTAGTGGCTATCGTACTTTTTTGCATGGCGTTCCGTAATACGCCCTGTTGTTGGCTGACGGTCAGTTTGCTGTATAAGGTGTCGAAGTTCAACGTCTGGCGGGCTATCTTGACGGAGTCTTGTGAGGCTATGTTTACTTTCCTCCGATAAGTCGTATTCTGCAAATAGGCAAAAAGCGAGCGGCCGATACTGTCGCTTTTATGTGCCAAAGAATCGAGTCCGGTTTCAATCTCCCGCAAATTTTTGGTTTGTGCGCTTCCGCTGAATACGTTGGCATCCATCATGTTGAAATTGTTGTCGAACGGAATCAGGTCGGTTTCTTGGATGAATGTCTCCCTCATGTAAGGCACGTTGGCACGAGCCATCATGTTGCCTTGGGCTTGCATGTTACGAAAACGTTCTCCGGCGTACATCGTCAGCATAAGATGCTTTTCGTCAGCCGTCGTTTTGAGTTCTGCGGAGTCGGCCAATACGATTTGTGCATCTTCATACCCGTCGGTCGTACTATAAATCATGACTCCGTAGAGCATACCGTTTTTCTTTCCTTTCTTCTCCACGAAAATGTTATATCCAGGAATCTCACTGTAGAAAATACCTTCCGGGATTTCCAGTTCAGGCGATTTTTGTTTCATGGAATAGATGAGCGTATAAAACTTCTTTTGGGCTTCCGGGCCGGTTATGTTCTGGAAATAAAATGAACCGATACAAAGTAGGATATTAAAGATGATAATGGGCTGCAGTATGCGGACGAGCGGAATGCCGGCAGCTTTCATGGAAAGCAGTTCGAAACGCTCGCCGAGGTTACCGAAAGTAATGAGCGAGGCTAAAAGAATGGCCAAAGGTAAGGACATGGGGATGAGTGTCAGGCTGGCATAATAAAAGAAGTGTGCGAGGACGTCCAATGTCAAACCTTTCCCGATGAGCTCGTCCACGTATCGCCACATGAATTGCATCAGGAAAATGAAAAGGCAGATGAAAAACGTGCCAACGAAGAGCAAAGAATAGGCTTTGAATACGAATATGTCTATTTTCTTAATGAACTTCATCCCATTGTTGTTCGTACGAATTAACGGACAAAGTTAGTATAAAAAAATATTGTAGCCTTATATTTTAGATGTTTTTATGGAACAGTGTTCTATAAAAGAGACTTTTCGGTGGCTCCTACAAGTGGGTTAAACTTTACTGTGCTGAGAGAAAACAGAATGGAATCTGACTGTACAAAGTGCTTTTTAAAAGGCTCTTTGAAGATAAAATGAAAAAAAGTAGAATTTTCTTTTGGTGAAATGAAAATAATGCGTACCTTTGCAACCGCAAACGCAAGGATGGCGGGATAGCTCAGCTGGTTAGAGCGCATGATTCATAATCATGAGGTCCCCGGTTCAATCCCGGGTCCCGCTACTTCTAAAGTTTATGGGCATTTGAGAGGCTTCCACTCTTGAGTGCTTTTTTTATTTTTATGGGTATTTGCACAGATTTTGTATGGTTTTCCCGATAAATAACGGATAATCAATGAAATCGTAAGGTAATACAGTATTGTTTTGGAAATATTTTAAGGTAACATTGAATATGTTTGTTCTGAAATTCAGTAGAATATTTTGTATTCCAAAACAAAAGCTTTACTTTTGCATAAACAATAAAAGGCATGAGAGTCATAGCGAGAAGCAAAATAATCGAGTATTATACCGAGCATCCTGACGCGGAAACTGCACTCGAAGACTGGTATCAGAAAGTGAAGAAAGCAGAGTGGACTTGTTTTGCTGATATGAAACAGATGTTTAACAGTGTGGATAATGTAGGCAACCAACACTATGTGTTCAATATCAGAGGAAACAATTATCGGTTGATTGTAGTAATCAAGTTTACGATAAAAACAGTCTTGATTCGCTTTATCGGTACTCATGCCGAATATGATGTAATTGACGCTAAAAATATATAGACGTATGGCAAAGATTCAGAATGAAACAGCTTATAAGGCAGCAATGGAGAGAATAGAAGAACTTCTGCCATTGGTTGATGACAATACGCCTTTGAATGACAAGAACCTGATAGAATTGGATTTGTTGTCAGAACTTGTTGCCGACTACGAAGAAGAGCATTATCCGATAAAATCACCTTCTTTAGTGGATGTGATAAAACTTCGTATGTATGAAATGGGATTGAATCAGGTGAAACTTTCAGAACTTCTTGGCGTAAGTCCTTCACGTGTCAGCGACTATCTTACGGGACGTTGCGAGCCTACCCTTAAAGTAGCTCGTGAAATGAGCCGGAAACTCAATATTGATGCGAATATAGTGTTAGGTATCTGATGAGAAATTCGTTTTAAAAACGACCATTTGCACGAAAATTGCACAAATATTATATTTTAAAGTTTATGGGCATTTGGGAGGCTTCCACTCTTGAGTGCTTTTTTATTTTAATCGTTCCCATGTAGTTTCACTGTTTTTGTTTTTCCTGGTATGATGGTCAGGCGGGCCGTGCCGTTTTCTTTTATTTCCACGTTGATATATCGTGCTTCAACCACGACCTTACCGTCCAACATGATGATACCCCATAGGCGAGGATTACCTTCAAAGGCACAGTAGTTGCCTACCGGTGTTTGAAGGTTACGGTAAATTGGTGGTACAATCACCTTGTCCCCCTGTTTCAATCCCCATTTCAGTCCTGATTTGAACGGTTTTGCATGTTGGATCCTGTTTAATCGTTCTTTACGTTTTTGGATTTTTTCCCGTTTTTCTATGCTTTTCCGTTGGGCGGCGCGTTGGGCGGCTTCAGCTTTCAGGCGAGGTATGACCACCTCAAAGGTTTCTTCTTCCGTTTGGGGCTTTTCGTGTGCGATGTATTGCTTGCCTTCTCCTTCTTTGACGAGATAATATTTACCTTCATTGTCTTCAACGATTATACTACCGTCTGGCAACATTCCGCAAAAATGGTAATAGGTTTCGTAATCGTCTGCGAGCAGGCATACGCTGTCATACCCCGATGTGTCATCTTCCTTGTCTACTTGCCTGCATTGGGGCGTAGTCAGAAAATCATAAAATCTCAGGCAGAAACCATGCTGACACACCTGTTGCAGGCTCGTATTCAATTCTTTCTTATACAATATCTTTGTCCGGCTATAGCAAATGCCGTCAACTTCCAGCATCTGCACCTTGCCGAAAGTCAGTACCTTAGGTTTTTGTTTATATGACTTTCCGCTCCTCAGGTCGATATAGGACATTTTGCCTCTGTTGTCTGTAGCAGCGAGAAGTTTGTCCTTCAGAAACTTTAGTTTCCTGAAACATTCCAGCTGAATTTTTATTTCGCCGACTTCGTTTACGACTCCGACAGACCAGTTTTTGAAACGTACGGCTGCAAAACCGTCATCTGTGTCGAATACCGAAACATACTGTGGGGGAGCTGTTATTTTATTTTCGATTTTCAACCCGTACAAGCCATATACCCTGTCTTTGAAAGCATTCAGGATTTTATGATTAAGGTGACTCTCCAAGCTGTCTTTTGCGTTGGTCAAGTAATCCGGGAGCCGGTCGTGTGTCATTACCAGCTCAAGGGTGTCATTGGGGCGTATGGTGTCATTTGCCGTTAAGTTTTCGGCGGCACAATAATATCCCGTTTCGATGCTATGGGCATTCCCCTTTCCCGCTAATCGTCCTTCGAACATGGTTTGCCAGTCACGGTTTGCAGAGGGGAGGCCGAACATACGGTAGAGTCCCACGTTGTCTATCAGCATGCAGTATTCTTTGCCCTTGCTCTTCCTCAATCCGCGTCCCACCTGCTGCAAATACTTGGCCAACGAAAGGGTAGGGCGTGCCATTTGTACGAACTCGATGTCCGGACAATCGAATCCTTCGCTGAATACATCCACGTTGACCAACACCTGTATCCGTCCCTGCTTGAAATCCTCCACGAATTGTTTCCTTTGCAGGGCGGGTGTCTTGCTGTCTATCGCCACGGCATTTATTCCATGTCCGCTGTAGTAAGAAGCGATATTCCGGGCATGTCCGATACTGATGGCATAGACGACGCCTTTCTTTCCGTCGGCATAATGCCTGACACTCTCGTACAATTTTTCGATGGTCGGCCTTTTGTTGAGTACGGTGTCCATTTCCTTGATTTGGAAGTCTCCGTTCCAACTTCGTTTACTCAGGTTGTCAATCAGCTTTTGGTCGTCGCTGTCCGGTTTGATGGAGGCATAGTCGAAGACCGAAAGCCACCCCTTGCTGATGAAGTCGGCAATGCTGTCAGACATGACCAACGTATCGAACAAGTCCGTGAATCCTCTGCGGTTCAGTCGGCACGGAGTGGCTGTCATGCCCAATTTCTTGGCATGGGGGTAACGCGTCCAAAGTTCCTTATAGCTTTCGGCCAAGGCATGATGGGCCTCGTCGATGACTATCAGTGCCGGCGTATTGTGGATGTCGTCCCAGTGGCGTGACAACCATTGGATAGACATTGCCCTTACCCGTCCGTCCTCCTTACGGATACCATATCGTGCGACGGTGTCTTCTATTTGTTCCACCAGTTCACGCCGGTGAGCGATAATCCAGACGCACAAATCCTGTTCCGCACTCAAGAGGTCATAAATGATGGATGCCAACAAGTGGGTTTTTCCCGTACCTGTCGGCATCTGCACCATGACACTGGCATGGTTGCGCCACGCATCGAAGACACGTTGCTTGATGTTTTTTTGGTAGTCTCTTAACGAAAGTTCTTTTCCCAAATTGTTCTTGAACATGGGAAATGAAAGCGAAATAAAAAGAATAATGGAATTATAAAGAAGCCGCCTGGTGGGCGGTTTCTTTTTAGGGAATACTTTAAAAATAAGGTCCGGTTTTTAAAGTATTTAATGAGTTGGCGATTGTTCGTTGAAAAACTGGCCAAAAGTATTGCCGTTAGGCAGAAGCTATATCGTCAGGCGACAATCCTGTTAATTCGGTAATTTCAGCTGTTGTATAACCTTTCTGCTTCAATTTGCGTGCAATTTCAAAAGCTTTGTTTTGTTCGCCGATGTTTATGCCTTCTGCACGTCCTTCTGCACGTCCTTCCGCTCTGCCTTCTGCACGTCCTTCCGCTCTGCCTTCGGCTCGCTCTGTGTAAATGTTGTCGCGCAGAATCACGATGTTGTCCAGATGCCGGTAATAAGCATCCCGTTCACCTTGTGTCATGTTGTCCACTTTCAATCGCTCACGAACCTCTGCCAATCCCGGTGCATGCGCCGTATCCGAGATATTTCCCGTATTCAAATAATATATCCATTCTTCCAACGGCGTTTTGGCCACTTTGTTGAAATCGTTCACTTTCAAGATATAATATTCGGGATAGAGTTGGCTTACCTCGTCCACATTAAAGGTCTGGCGTTGGAACGGGGTCAACTCCAGTAAGTCGTTTTCGTGGATGCCACGGAATTCCGTTTTTCCGTGATAGACAAAGTCCTTGCCATGTCCCAAAGAGAAATAAACGATATTCACACTGTACACCTTGCGTACCTTTTCGTAACTTTCTCCACGGTTGATATATTGCGTTACCAATTTGGAGGTTCCGAACAACATACGTTGGAAATAGGCATATTCATTATTGTTTTGCACTTCGATGAGAATCAGTTCTCCACGGGAGTTTACTGCGAGCATGTCCACCCGGTTGTATTTGTCGAACTCCTCTTCCTGGTTGCTTTCGCTTTCCAAAAGGTCACGGATGGTGATCTTCTCGCCTAATAGCGTGGTGAGTAATCCCTCAAGCACGCTGAAATTGGCCTTGTTGCGCAACAGGCGTTTCATAGCCCAGTCAAAACGGATATAGTTAGCCATGGCTCATCGGTTTTAAATATTACTACCAGTTTTTGCAAAGGTAGAAAATCTTTGCGGCAAGGCAATATGTTTTGTGTTTTTTATGCCATTTTCTCTTTTCCTATGTTCCAAAGGAAAAGGGGGTTGCCTATAATGTACCTGCGCCACATGCGGCGTGGTTCTTTTAACAGGCGGTAAAGCCATTCCAACGAATGCTCCTGCCACCATTCGGGGGCACGTTGGTACGTACCGGCAAAGAAGTCGAATACGGCCCCTATCGTGCCGCAGTGGCAATGGATGTCCAGTTCGTCCCAATGTTCAAATGCCCATTTTTCCTGTTTCGGTGCGGTCATGCCAATCCAAAGCAAGTCCGGACAGGCTTGGTTTATGGCATGGATGATGGCCTTATTGTCCTCCTTGCTGAACTCAGGCTTGTAGGGAGGCGAATACGTCTCTACCGTAATGTTGGGATAATCCGAGGCGGCCCTTTTCTTTACCAGTTCCAACACATTCGGGCTGCTTCCCATGAAAAAGCATTTCCCTCCCTTTCTGTTCAGCTTGTCCATTTCAAGCACGAACAAATCCCATCCGGCAATCCTTTCTTTCGGTTGTGATTTTGCCTTGAGCCATTTGCACGCTTTTACGATGCTCGCCCCGTCGGGAATCAACACGTCGCCTTTCGCCAATGCCTCGGCGAATGCCTCGTCTTTCAAAGCCGTGTTGTAAGAATGCGCGTTGATGGTGTTTATCAAAAGTTTGCCGGATGGCAATGTGTCCAACTCCCTACGGCTTTCCACCAAAGGGATTTCCTTTAATTTTAATGACATATGGATTGTGATGTAATAGATTTAATCTGCTTGGGATTGGCGAGAAATGGTTTGTTTTTGTTCCAATTTCTTGTACAGATGCTCCACTTGGCGGTTTATCGTGTCCAGATTAAAGGTTGTACGGGCAAGACGGACCGATTCATTTGCAATCTTCTTGCGGAGCACCGTGTCGTTTATCATGCGTTCCATCAGTTCTGCCAAAGCCTCGACGTTTCCAGGCTCAAACAATAACAGGTTCTTTTTGTCATCTGCAATATCAGGAATGCCCCCTACAGGAGTGGTAATGACCGGTAGCCCGTATGCCCAAGCATCCAATACCGCCATTGGGAATCCTTCGGCATAGCTCGGCAGGCAAAATATCGAAGCCTCTTTAAAAGCCTTATCTTTTTCTGCTCCGTTAACCCATCCTAAAAACACCGTTTGGTTGGCAATTCCCAGACCGGTCACCATTGCTTTCGCTTCTTCAATCTCTCCGTTTCCGGCAAATACGATTTGCCAATCTGGATATTTTCCGGCAATTTTTGCAAAAGCCCGGATCATATCGGCATATCCCTTACGGGCGTTTATAGTCCCTGCATAAAGAATCTGTTTCTTCCGGGCGTGCGGTGTGTCGGAAACCTCCGTAGTGCACGGATTATATATAATCTCAACCTTGTCACCCAACCGGAATGCTTCATTCACATATTGTTTCCACAATTGCGAGAGCACTACTACACAGTCGGCTTTGCCGAACAAATAACGGTACACCCATTGGTAACGGCTGTTGATAGTGGTTTCGGGCGAGAAAGCATGGAAGTGTACAATGGTTTTCTTACCCAATAATTGGGCAAACGGGAAGAACAGGCATTTCCGGAGTGCCGACGGTGGCTCGCTGGTATGGAAGTGTACAATGTCATAAAAAGGCAATAAGATGATATAGGTCAGCCATCCCCGTATCAGATAGGCCATTTTCCATAGTGCGTTGCGGTCTATATGGGTGGCAATCCACTTGCAACGAAAGTCCGCCCACTGTTTGCCTTTTTTATGGGCTTTGATGACAGAAGTTATGCCTCCCCGTGTTTTCGGGGAAGTCGCGACTACTAAGACTTTATACATTTTTATGTAGGGTGGTGTGGTTAAGGGCAAATGGTTGCTTAAAAGGGCAAAGCAAGTAGGATGTGGATAACAAAGGAAAATCTATCGGATTTTCATTTGTTGCGGGAAGCAATCAGCTCTTCCCTACTATATCTTTGGGATTCCGGATAAAGTTTCTTTTCATGTTCTAAAACTTCATCCACCGTAAATCTGAATTTTAGAACTTTCGCAGGTATACCGCCGATAATGGAATAAGGAGGACAAGATTTGTTCACTACTGCGCCTGCTGCAATGACGGAACCGCGCCCGATGGTTACGCCTTTTAAAATAGTGATGTGCGCACCCGCCCATACATCGTCCCCTATTATAACCGGTGCATCATTTTCGGGAAGTTTATCATGTGAATCCATGATATAACTTCCTATCACGTCTATGCGATGGTCTCCCGTGATGATGGTAGGTTTAGGGCCGAAAATCACTTTGTTTCCAATCTTCAACTCTGCTTCAGTGCAATAAAACACAGCTCCTTTCGGAATACTCGTATAATCTCCAACTGTCAAATTCCACAATCCCTTGAAGTCAGAACTTGCCGGATGCAGATATACTTGTTTACCGCAGTGTTTCATAGCTCCTTTATAGACAACACATAACAGTTTGTCATATAAATAAGGAAATAGAAGGGATAATTTCACCCCCCCCCCCCCCCCCCCCCGTTTAATTGTTTTTAACATATTGGCTATTTCCATCCTTTTTGCTTTTTGATGAAACTTATTAGTTGACAACTAACTCCAAGCAGTAGATAGTGCTTCAGAGTAATCATTTTATAAATAAATCTAGGATAAATAGATAAGTATGAGTCCAAATATATTTTTGATATATCATTCCAAATATTATCATTGCAAACAGTTTTAACAACAACCTTTTTCTTTTTATAATCAGAAGTATATAAATGTTGTAAGAAAATTCTTATATATCCAATAAAGAATCTAGATGTTCGTAGACGATAGCCATTTATGTTGTTTAATTTTTCGTTTAGTAAATAATATAGAACCTTATATCTTTCAAATTTTTCTGGTTTAAATGTTGCGGTCAATGATGTTTCATTTAAACAATAGTAATAGAAAGATTGTGGAATGTATATAATCCTATTTGAATGCATTATATAATCAACTTGGAAAGGTAAATCTTCTGATGCTACCTCTCTTTCCGAATGGAATTTAATCATATTATCCGTGATGACAGAACGGCGGTAGATACTATGCCATACAGACATTTGAAACTTCCGCTCTTTTTTTATATGGGGAGCGCAGGCCACCATGTCAAGTACAAAACTTTCTAATTCAGGGCCATTCCACACCGTAAGTTCTGAAACTTCATTACTATTTGCCCAATCTCCATTACGCTGTTCGGTTTTAAATCCGCAAAAAACAGCATCGGCATCAGATTTTTCTGCCTCTTTGAGTAATGTCTCGTACATTTTTGTATCAACATAGTCATCACTATCAACAAAGGCCACATATTTGCCTGTTGCTATTTCAAGCCCGGAATTTCTTGCAAATCCTAAACCTGCATTTTGCTTATGAATCACTTTTATACGATAGTCTTTCTTTGCCCACTCATCACACATTTGTGGTACCTTATCCGGACTTCCATCATCAACTAAAATAATTTCTAAATCCTGATAGGTTTGATTTACAATAGAATTAAGACATCTGTCAAGATGTTTTTCAACCCCATAACAGGGGATAATAATACTAATTACTGGCATATGGAACTAAAGTATAGTAATATTTATCAGAATTATTATCTCAAAATTAGACGTAATGAGTCTATTATTTTATATGGGAAAGATATATTATGAAATGCACCATATAGCATAACCTTTTTAATAAGACTTACGTGCGTGTCTGAAAAAATATAATTTTTAGATTGAGGAAACAAAGAATAGAGCCATTCTGTATTTCTGGTTTCTTTGTGCATCATCATCCAAATCTTAAATGAATTTACAAAACAGGAGAAACTGGCAGAATACCTATGGAGAAGTTCCTTTTCCCGTAAAAAACTTTCTATTAGTTTTAAATTCTTATAGGAATCCAATGTTTGTTTCACTCTTGATTTAGACAAAGAAGATATTGATTCCTGATTTGACAGATTATAATGGTAGAAAGGACTATCTATGAAAGATATAGAATTTGCATATGAAAATAATTGGACCATAATAGCTAAATCTTCATGCATATTAGCAATAGGGAATTCTATTTTTTCATATAAACTTCTTTTTACTAATTTATTCCATACTCCTGAATGATTTTTAGTTCTTAGCATCAATTCAATACCAACAGAGCCAGACTCAAAAGGAATAGTTTGGACTCTTATTTCTTTGTCGGTATAATTTTTAAAGTATTCGGAAATGACAATATCAGCACTGTTCTCTATTGCAACTTTATACATTTTTTCTATGCAATCCTTTTCAACCCAATCGTCAGAGTCGAAATGTATAATATAGTCACCGTGTGATGCCAACACCCCTGTTTTTCGAGCTTGTGGAAGTCCTTCATTCTTCGGCTTGTTTACAATGATGATGTTCCTATGCGAATATTTATCTATGATTTTTTGCAATATATGCATTGAATTGTCTTTCGTGCAATCATTAACGAAAACAAACTCAATGTCTTTATATGTTTGTTCTAAAATGGAAATTGCACATCTTTCTATATATTTTTCAACTCCATATACAGGTATGATTATACTGACCATAGGCTATCCATAATTAAATTTGAGAATATTTTATTCTTCATGAGGAAAGTCGTTTCATCCGGATTGTCTTCTTTCGTTTTTTCCAGTAAATATTCAAATTCTTTCTCGTTGTATTTGTCCACATAATGAATATATCCGCAGTCTTTAATCCATTCAAAACAATGTTTTACTTTGTTGTTACTATTTGAAAAAACAATAGCTGGTGTTCCGGTAATATAAGCAAAAATCATTCCGTGTAAACGGTCTGTGATAATAAGCCTTTTCTGTGATATTTTTTGAAGAAAATCAAATAGGAAAGACTCTTTATTATTCAAGGTTATTAAATCATCTTTCAATACTGTGTCTGTAAATTCCAAAATTTCAGATGTTGCCCTAAGTTTATTGGTAATATCATTAAAGTCTTTGTCTGCAAGGCTCTTTTCTTTATCTTTTCTTAAACAGATAGTTATACCTTTTCTTTCTGCGTTTTTCTTAAAACAGTTCATTGTCAAAACAACATCAGGAACTATCGGTACATCTTTAGAAAGTAAATTCTTTAAGTATATTGATGTATTCTGTTCTCTTGATAGAAATTGAATATTTGTATGTCTCCCATAAATTTTTTTAGCAGACAACTCCATTAACTTTCCGTCGTGGGATTTTGAAAAATCAGCAGTCAGAGGGAACTGTATAATGCAATTATGTGGTAGTCTTGATACTACAATTTGCCGGATATTCTCATACAAAGGATACATGTCTCCCATATTTCCTCCTCCAACAAAAGTTACAATATCATCTGATTGGATTTGTCGTATGACACCTTTTAGATATGAATAAGTACAGTTAGAAGGTATTTCTACAACACAATAATCCGGATATTTATTACATAGTAGTTTATGTTGGGCGTAAGTTATGGCTATATCTCCTAAATTTCCGTAATTTGCAGCGAGAAATATAAAGACTCTATTATTCTTAGGTAATTTTACATCCTCGATTTTTGCAAACCAATAGTTCTTTTTATATTTGATAATAGGAGGTATTAAAGACTTTAGTTTACTTATAAAAAGCATTTTTAATGATGATTTTTAGTTGTCTGGGAACTATTCTTTTAGATAAATTCAATAATAAATATTGATAATGCACAAAAGAATTGCGTAGTGTGTCTACTTTAGTGTCTTTTAAATTATTCTCATATAATTTCTGAGACATAATCAGTTTCATTTCTTCCGTTATCCAATTTCCACCTTCAAGCGTTTCTCTATTTCGTAGTTCATAATAAGTTGGAGCTTGGTAACTTGGAATCATTCCAAAACTGATGAAATGAGAAGAATTCATGCAGAATGGTGAGCGGCAATGATGGCCGACAGAATATGACTTTAAAGGTTTGTCTATATTATCATAGAGGTTCATTGTTATGGGACTAGCATAGCAAGGCCTAAATTCTCCAGTGAAAATATTTAGTACCCCCCCCCATTTTCCCGCATAACAATACTCGTGACGTTTTACCATAAAGTTTTTCATGGTAAAATCGAACAAAGGAGAGGCAAATTCACCTCCCTGCCTAATATATTCTTCCTTTGTATGCTTTGTAAACAATCGTATATCATTAGACAAGTTCAATTCGTCACGGGTTGCTGCCAATTGTGGAAGTGCACCAACATTCTCCAAACATAATTGTTTGATTTCTTCAAATAAAGGTTCATATTCATCACAAAGATTCACTTGTACCAAGAAAGAGCAACCTAAAGAATGTACAAATTTGATGTTTTCAAAGAACTTATTGACCAATCCTAAACGCTTTAGCTCTATCAAATGCAGAGAAAAAGAGAATTGAACATGTTTAAGAAGCTCTGTTGGTATCAACTCTGCTATTCTTTTAAACATCTTCGTGACTGTACCATTAGTCGTAACATTCACATAGTGCCCTTCTTTCAAGAGTGCCAACATTAACTCCGGTAATTCTTTTTGCATCATGGTTTCACCCGCTCCGCACAGTGAAAAATAGGCAATACCTCCAAGCCTTTCTTTTGATAATGCTTTTCCAATATGTTCTATTGAGTATTTTGATTTTGCCATTTTCATTTTGCGGTTATCTCTCTGTACCACGTAGCAATAATGACACTTTATGTCACATGCTGTAATAGGTATAAGACATTCAAAAAATAATTTTAATTTCTCCATTTGTATAAGAATAACCAGTTGAATTTTTAGTAAACATTTATATAGCTGTGGTTTTCACAATCGTCTTTTTGCCAACTTGTCATTTGAGCTTTTTAGCAGGTATTCCGCCTACTGTTATGCCTGGTTCTGTAAAAGAAGATACGACTACAGCACCTGCTGCAATAGTTATTCCATCTGCTATTACTACATTTCCAAGTACTTTCGCTCCTGCTCCCATCGTCACATCTCTGCCAATAATGGGGCATTCCAAATGTCCAGGTCCACCATTGCCAATTACATTAGTTCCCAATAGCCTTAGATTTTCACCTATGACAGCATTACCATTAATAACTACATTGTAATGAAGTATCTTTAATCCCTTGCCTATATTTTTAGTTGAAACTTCAAATCCTAACTTTTCAGCAAGAATATTTCTTTTTCGTATATAATATAGATACATAAAATTCCATATAGAATGATTGTGACGTTTTATATCCAAGTAATCTGCATAACGAGAATATTTTTGCCATGTTCTGATTCGCATAATTGAATCACGCTTATATTGATGAAAAAAGAAACTATTCTTTCCTTTGCTAAGATAATTTAAATACCATGAACGCTCTTCTTTAATGATATTTTTTACATCTCTATATTCCATGTTTCGTTTTAAAAATTACAATTTTTACGTATGTGACGTTTATTGAAACCACCTTTTAAGAATTTTTCGACTATATAATGAGAACAAAGGATAATTGGGATAACAAAATTTTATCATATAGAGCTTTATCGTATTTATTAAGCCGTAATCCTTGATATATCTTTTTAATGTGGGGTATATTATAGGATATATTGTATCAGTAGCACCTGATTTATACTTAATAATATCAACTTTTGCTGTTGATTCAAATAATATTTTCAAATCGTTGATTGATCGTCTTTTTTTTTCGAGTTATGCCTGCCGGATTATCTACATAATAATATAGTTTTTGAGATAGGAAAAAGACATTGGAAGTCAAAGAAGAAGCCATATTGACAAAGTAAGCATCATTTCCAATGGGTATTTCTTCAAATTTCAACTGATTTTCAATGATAAAATCTCTTCTATACATTTTATTCCACGGAGCATTAAGGCAATGTTTTAAGTTTGCTTTTGCAGAAATAGCCCCCGTTTCCTTGTAATCTTTCAAATATTTACAATAAAGAGAATTTTCTTGATTATTCATTGATGTGTTAAAACGTACATAGCTATCAAAGAAAATAATATCATATTGTGAGTCTACATATTCATAAAGGACATCAAAAGTTTCCTTTTCATAATAATCATCACAATCCGCAAATAATACCCATTTCCCTTTGGCTTCTACTAATCCGATATTTCTGGCGTGACCGGCACCAAGATTATCTTTATTAAAGAGTACTACAACTCCCTTACGACTAATCTGAGGACGTTTATCTTGCTCACTATTATCATCTACAACTATAATTTCAACATCTTCTCTTTGTGGTATGGAATCCAAACATCTCTGAAGTAAATCAGGTGCATTTTTATGTGGAATAATAAAAGAAAAATTCATTTTACATTACTATTTTTTAATCTGTTGGAAAAATACAAAACAGCTCCTAACGACACCCAAAATGTACGATTCAAGAGTGGGGTGCCAGTGCTCATCATGGTTAGAAATGAATTTAAAAATAAAATTGAAAACATAATTCTTATATTCATAACTGAATTTATCGTCTCTTGACTTAAATACCTAAAACATCTCTTTATGGCATAAAATATGAAATATAGAAATGGAATTGTACCTGCTAAACCAAATGTCATCATAGATTCCAAAAAGAAATTATGGGGATACATTCCGGACCAAATAGGAATAGTAGTTGTTAATCTAAAATATGTTCCGGTCCATGGATTTTCTATTATTTGTTTATATGCCAATGCGTATCCACTATCTTCTTCTCCGAGTCTGCCTGAAGTGTCACCTGACACTAACGAATCGCGAAAACGCTCATACAAATCTGGTGAAAATGTTTGAAGTAAAGCAAAGACAGTGTCTTGAATAAGAATTATGAATATAATAAAAAATGATAAATATAAAATTTTATGTGGTAGTCGATCAGGCTTTTTAGAGAAAAAGTAGAATAAAAGGATTAAAAGGAAATACAAGATTGGGCCGCGTTTATTACAATAAGACCAAACCATTATACATGAAATAAAAATTAGAATTGTAGCAATAACATTGATTGATTCTCTTTGGAAAAGTCTATTTCTGAATGCTATTGTCAGCATGCCTACCCCAGAAGCTGTGCATGAAGCCATAAGGGCATAAGGGCCTAAATCATACCAACTTACATTGGAACGAATATAGAGCAAAGATAAAATATTGAGGTATATGTATGATTTAAAAAGAAATCCTGTATTTTTTTGTTGTTCTTCTAATAATGGAAGAAAAAGAAACAAACAGAGAAGTATAAGAGTTTCTGATATGAATTGGATTATGCTTCCTGGGCATCCCAACATGTCACTTAAAGGAAATTGTTTGCCAACAGTCAAATAATTGAAAATAACCAATGAATATATCAAGAAGAATGCAACAAACCATTTAAAAATCTTAGGATAATTGAACCCTTTAAACTTTCTTCTCCATTGGAAAAGTACTAAAAAAAAAGAGATATATAGGCATATTGTAAGAATATTATGTATAAAAGACATTTTCATATCCAAAACCACATAAGTCATGGAAAAACAAATCGTCAAAGAATATAATATTGTTATAGCCTTACTGTTCATCTTGAATATATTTCTACCAACATTTTTACTACTTTATCTAAAGAATATGAAATGGCAAGTTCTGTTGCTAACTTGGGTTGATAATGTATCTTATCATTTAGGAAATCACAAACTCCTTGTCCTATTTCATCTATGCAGAACGGATTCACTTCTTTACATTGTCCGTGGTAATATTCTTTAGGCCCGTTAATGTTACTAATAACAATTTCACATCCCATTACAGCAGCATCTAAAGCTACGATACCAACACCTTCTTGAATGCTTGGAAGAGCGAATACTTTAGCTCGCTGATATAAATCAATCTTCTCTTTTTCTGAGATAAAGCCTAATACCTCGATGTTTTCTGCGTTGCCTATGGCTTGTTTTATTGGAGCAAATTGTTCTTCTGTACCTTTATTACCAGCTAAAACCAATTTAAAATCAAACTTTTTAGCGGCTTGAATAAGGCGTAGTACATTTTTCCGTTTTTGGTAGATAGAGCTGATATGCAAACAAAAATTTTCTTTATGTACTGATTGTTTTACTTTATTTCCCAATTCTTCACTATATGATAGGGGGATTATATTTATCATTTCTGTCGGAATATGATAAACTACGGAAATAAAGTCTTTCTCAAACTTTGTTCGCGTGCAAATCGTATCAAAAGCGAGTAGTAATGCTGTCGAATCGAAAATATTATCATTAAAATGAACCTTGTTTCTTGACCATGTTGATATTTTATATTTAAGAAGATTTTTCTTATAATTAGCTGAAGGGGCAGGGTCTATGATAGGCGAAATTATTAATTTCTTTCCAAAAGGGCGTAACCTTTTAGCAAGAGACAAAGCCCATTGGCCTAATCCAAAAAAATGAAACGCATCGAACGTGTCCCATTCATAATTATCCCAGTTATTAATATATACGACATCTATTCCGTGTCGTTTTAAGGCTTCTCCCCATGTTGTCGCTTGTGCTCTCACTCCATTTGATTTATTTGAAATGATTACATCTGGATATATGATAAATGCTACTTTCATTTTGTTTCTCCTAATAAATATTTTTTAACTTTGTGCTTTTTGATTGTTTTGGTTGTTTCTATGCTGATAATGTAGCTTAGAATGAAAAGTGCAGCTATAGTAATAGAGGGGGATATAATCTCAAATTGTATTTTGTTATATGCCAAATATTTGAAAAATAATATGTGGATAAGATAAATGCCAAGTGATAAATTACCGATAGTTATGAAATGATTGGCTACAATTGGAGTATATTTCATTGTGCATTTGTATAATAGTCGGCATATATAAAAAATGGCCATACTTACAATTACTCCGTCAACAATCCGAATAATTGGAGGATAGGCAAGCAGATTGATGCCGAAATAAGCTCTGCAACAAATAATTTCAATGATAGCTAAAATCTTTGCTCCTGTTACCCAAAGAAATCGATGCTTTATTTTGTGAATATTCTCCTTGTTCATTCCATAATATGCTCCTAACCCAACGATTAAAAACATTCTGATAACCTGGCAGTCGATTAAAATAAATGGCGGAATTTCTTTATAGAAAAACAAGCCTAACAAATAGGCCGATATAATAGATGTCTTTACAAACCTGTTACCTCTGAAAAATATATGATATATTGCAGTAAGAATGAACAAGCAAATAAGATACCAATATGTACGACAGACAACATAAATATCCCATAATCCCGTAAAAGTGTTATTGTTACTTATAAACCTTATAATCAGTAAGATAGCTGTAAAAATAATGGCGGGCACCAACAACCTCCTAAAGCGTTGGACCAACATTTCACTAAAACTGATTTTCAGACAGGATTTCAAGAATATACCACTGACAAATAAAAATAACGGCATGTGGAAACTATATATAAAATGGAATAGCCAAGTATTCCAACAGTCTTCACCATATTGCCACTGTAGAGCATGCCCCAATACAACAAGCATAATAAGAATGCCTTTTATAAAGTCAAAACTATTATCTCTGTTCCTCATAAATATTTCTTTTTAAGAAATTTATGCTGTCAATCCTCAACAAATCCAACTTTTGATCAATTTTATCCCAATCTATTGGTTCTTTTATCATTGAAGACAAATTATCTGATGAATGTATAATCCTATTCGAGCACCCTAAACTTTCTAAAAGATCTTGTACACGATTATTCCCTTTAGCATAAGTCCCAGTCAATGGTATGTATACAAAGTCAGTGTGAAATATAATGCAAAATGCTATACCGTGAAATGATGTAGTTATAACTATTTTGGACTGCATGACGCGGCTTAACCATTGTGGAATGGTACAGTATTCATAATTCTGTACGCCAAAAAGTTCTCCACCCAATATATATCCACTGGATGGAGTAATGATGATAGGCCAGTTCTTTTCTTTTGATATTTGTTGGATTTCACTCCAATGAATTTCTTCTGGATGAGAAATATTCAATGAATAAATAAAAATATTATCTCCTTTGTTATCTTTTAATTCAAACAATCTCTGGTAATCATCCTTTTTTAATAACAGTGTGGGGTCAAGCACTAGCTTTGCGTTATAGCCGACAGATTGGCAGATATCTACGCCAGAATGTTCCCGTACAGATATAGCATCAAATTTTGAAAGCACTTTTCTTAAAGCGGATTTGCTTTCGGTTGGATATTGAAGCATGGCAAAACTAGCTGCATAGGATATGCGTTTTACATTCTTATCACCGAAATCTAAAAAAAAGGCTCTATTTTCAGTAAAAGCTAAATGTTTTGCCCACACCTGGTCGCTTCCTGCCACATATATATCAGCAGAAGGTGGAGTTTTTTTAAGCTCTTGGTAAGAATGATATATTTCAGGAGAACTTGTTATATAGGTCTCTTTAAAAGAATCGAACTTTCTGTCATGTATGACAGGTGAAGAGACCTTATTATCTTTATCTTTTTTACGGATATGAATCACCCCTTTTAGAAATGTTTTGATATTTAGTTTCCAGTTGGTCAACTTAACTTCAGAATGGGTATATCTTATCAGGTATGGGGAATGTCCTAATTCTTTCAGTTTTTGCTGGAGGGCAAAACATTGTAGAATCTGGCCGTAATTATCCTTTGTCTGCCAAAATGTAATGATTCCTATTTTCATGAAATCTTATTTTTGATTTTTCTTATTGTTTTTGATAATAAAGTTCCCTCAATGCAATAACTTATGAGTTTTTGAATATCCCGGTCATGAAAATGGCGGAAAAAATATGAACGCTTCTTATGTGGAAAAACCGCCAGCTTTAATCCATTATTGCTCAATGTATCTTCAAAAGAGGTTTCAATACAATCAAAATGTCGGGAAACTGATTCATATATATCTGCCCCCTTTTCTGAATTCAAGAATAACATACTAACTCCTTTGTCGTCATTGAAATCGGGATATGTACGATAAATACCCCAATAGTCAGCCAAAGTAATATCGCTATGACTTTGGAAGCGTTTAAACTTACATGCGTGGCAACTGGGGCGTAAATATAAATCCCGTAAGAAACCTTGCATATAAGCATTGGCTTTGTGCGTTTCCTGAACTTTTTTTGAAATGCTATCTGACTTATCATTACCCGTTTCTATTACTAATCTAAAATTTCTCCATCCCAAGCCTTTTTCACGGAAATTAATCTGAGAAATCGTATCTCTACATTTTTTTAGTTGTAGTATATTTTTCTTATTTCGTTTCTTCTGGATAGATTTTAAATATTCTCTCCATACAATAGGACTTGGTACACCGTGGCACAAAAAGTCTACAGTAATCAAATTTTCATAGGACTTATTGTGCAAAAATGAGTGTAAGCCTGCTATTTGGCATGGGCAACCTGAAAAAAGAACGGTCTTGCCTTCTTGAAGCATTCTTTTAGCTTCTGCATACGTGTTTTCTATTCTGCTTTGGACATATTTGCTCCCCATCATGGGGCGGATGTCATTTATGGTGTTGGCACTTACATGGTGAACTTCCCAATTCTCATCAAATACAGCTCCGAAAACAAATCCATCCCTGTCTTTTATTACAGAACTTGCCAATTCATAAAATACTCCTCCTGAAGAACTTTTCAGCTTGATTTCTTCATTACGGTTCTTTAATGCCAAAACTTTTTGAGGTTTCCTTTCTATATGCTTATCCAACAAAGGGCAAACTTTTTCACAAAGATTGCATGCAATACAAACGGAAGTATTCACGAAAGGGTAAGAGAATCCCTCTTTATCCTCTTTAAGAACGATGCAATGCTTAGGACAGACTTGTACACACGCCCCGCAGCCACAACAATCTTGTGGCATAATTATTTTGACCATATGCTTCTTACTTTCGCATGAATAAAATTGCGTTCATTATCAGACAAAGCAACGAAATATGTCATCCCTGCTGTTATGAGTATAGACAAGCACGTAACCTCTGCCAATCGTATAAATCCAGTTTCATTATATTTTATTATAAATAGAGGTATGATAGGCGACAACGCTCCTACAATAATTACTTTTAGAATAACTTCTTTAAAATATTTCCGTATAGAGAAGTATATTAATTTTTGCACTATAAACAAGCGTGCTATAAAGGCGGTAATGCATATTGTGATATGAACTATAAATACGGAATATGGAGGATAGCCCAATTTTAATACAATATATGAAATCGGTAGTATCATTAGTAACAGCACACCTATTACAAGTTGGTACGTTCTAATATTTCCGGTTGCATCTGCAGTCCTCATGAAGGGGTTGGACATGGCATCAATAATACTTGTCAACATTATCAGTCGTAAAAAAATAACTGAATATTCTGGAACGTTTTTTAGCCACAGGACCATGATTTGTGGCGCTTCCATTAAGAGAGGTAGCGAAAGCATATATAGAAGCAAAAAAGAATATTTAGAACTGGCAAAAACGAGTTTGTACATATATTCAGTATCACCGGATGCGTATGATTTAATGATTTGGGGATTTAGGGCTACTTGAAAATTTATGGCAAAATTATTCACGGCGTTTTGGACTTGGACAGCCACGGCTCTGGCTGCATTCACTGCAGGGGAAAAGAACATGTTCAATAGTACATTTAATCCTTGGGTAAAGCCTATGGATGACAAACCACCAAACATTGCCCAACCTGCAAATGAATATAATTCTTTAATTTTCTGTAAGTCAATTTTAATGTCAACAGAACAGCCTTCAAAATGACGTTTACAGTAATTGGTGTATATAAACCTTACAGATAACTGCACACAACATAGCAGTAATGCATATAAAATTAAACGGTCATAATTTGTGTTATATATCAAATAAGCAATAAGGAGTTTCGCGACAGCTTCATAAACAGATATATAAGCAAATGCTTTCATTCGTTCATGTGCAATAATAAGAGCATTATATGGGATACTAATCAAGTTAAAGACCAAAGTGATAATAGCCAATTGAAACACCCATTTTGCAGCATACATCCTTTCTGTTGGAATGGTCATTTTGTTTCCTAGAAACCAAACCCCTCCTGTTTCTGCAAGGATGATTATAATTATACTTATAAAAAAGTAAATTTGCGCACAAGAAGAAAATGTTCGATGCAGTTCTAACTTATCGTTTTTTCCTAAATCAAAATTCAGGAAACGTTGTGTCGTTGTGGCTAAACCAGAACAAAACACATTAAACATTGTTACGAATCCGCCTACAACATTATAAATACCATAATCTGTTTCCCCTAATGAGTTCAAGATTATTCTTGAGGTAAACAAACTGATAAAAAGTGTAACAAGCATTCTAAAATACAAAAACATTGTATTTTTTGCAATGCTATTTTTTGCTGTCATTGAATACTTTTTTTTAATAGTTCGTTTGTTTATGTTTGTGGCTGAAAATCAATCCCTCCTGAAAATATCCCTCGTGTAAACCTTCTTTTCCACATCATCCAGGCAAGCGTCATACCGGTTGGCAATGATGGCATGGCTCTGTGCCTTGAAAGCCTCCAAGTCGTTCACCACCTTGCTGCCGAAGAACGTGCTGCCGTCTTCTAGCGTGGGTTCGTAGATGATGACCTCCGCACCTTTGGCCTTGATGCGCTTCATCACGCCCTGGATGCTCGACTGGCGGAAGTTGTCCGAGTTCGACTTCATCGTCAGGCGGTACACGCCGATGACACACTTCCGCTCTTCGGACGGGTTGAAGTCCCCACGGTTGTAGTAGTCGTAGTAACCGGCCGTGTGCAGTACGCGGTCGGCAATGAAATCCTTACGGGTTTTATTGCTTTCCACGATGGCTTGGATGAGGTTTTCCGGAACATCCTGATAATTGGCCAACAGTTGCTTGGTGTCCTTGGGCAGGCAGTAGCCGCCGTAACCGAACGAAGGGTTGTTGTAATGGCTTCCGATGCGTGGGTCGAGGCTTACGCCGTTGATGATGGCTTTCGTGTCCAGACCCTTCATCTCGGCATACGTGTCCAGTTCGTTGAAGTAGGAGACCCTCAAGGCCAGGTAGGTGTTGGCAAAGAGTTTCACGGCCTCGGCTTCGGTCAGGCCCATGAACAGCGTGTCGATGTTTTCTTTGATGGCTCCTTCTTGCAGGAGGGCTGCAAAATCATGTGCGGCCTCGTTCAACCGGGCATCCCCTTCGGGACGGCCCACGATGATGCGGCTAGGGTAGAGGTTGTCATACAGGGCTTTGCTCTCGCGCAGGAATTCGGGCGAGAAGATGACGTTTTTCGTACCCAACTTCTTGCGCACGCTTTCCGTATACCCCACGGGAATGGTACTTTTAATGACCATTATCGCATGGGGATTGACTTCCTTCACTAACTC
>ERZ773260.721-NODE-721-length-46725-cov-20.981766_pt1 | contig 46725 bp, 45 predicted proteins | sample MGYA00511387_ERZ773260 | MGnify/ENA primary metagenome ERZ773260 (study PRJEB29015, sample SAMEA2737745) | human gut metagenome | biome: human gut; feature: human-associated habitat; material: faeces | place: China | collected 2012 ...
TCCCCATATCTGTTTTGATAACCTGAAATGAATCCACTATGAATAATGTAGGCTAGGAAAGATTTAGCCTCTTGATAAGTATGCAATGTATTACTTTGTACGTATTTGGAACCTCTATATTGAGAAATCCCTTTCTTATTATTCGTATATGAATGTATTACATTCCAATTTTTGTCAAATTGAGCTCCAAAAACGATTCCTTCTTGATTTATTACATATTCTGCTAATGCACTAAAAAAGCCTCCAGATGAACTGTTTAATCTAATTTGTTCGTCCTTATTTTTCGCTGCATAAATGTCAATTGGTTTTCGTGGAACTGTTTCACTGTTATATGGGCAAACTTTATTGCAAAGATTACAATCAATACAATCATTGGCATTAACAGTTGGATACAGAAATCCTTCCTCATCTTCTTTATATGATATACATTGCTTAGGACATACATTCAAACATGCTCCACAACCGCAACAATTGTTTTTATTAGTAATCTTAATCATTATTCCAAAAATCTCCTTTAATTCTTTTTACTTTCTCTTTAGATAGAAAGATATGTTTAATCCTTCTTAATTGATTTTTTAGTAATAGATTTTTATAAGATAATGAAGGATAATGCATCTTTAAATAGCGTGAAAATGTATCTTTGGGAATTTGATCGTTCCAACTAGCTAATGATAAGTGTACAATATAACTTTTTGAGCCTAAGAACATGGCATGATTTACAAAAATCTCGGGTTTTTTTATTACCATTCCATTTTTAAGATTTTGCTCTTTGGCATTGTAAACATATCCATATTTTTCAGCTATTTTAGTGATGATTCTGCCTATTATTTGTTCTTTATGGATTTCTGTGCCTTCTTTAAACATGAAATGGTTATGTTCATAATAACTCATGCAATCTTTGATGAATGGATGTCCTTTGATAGAAAACAAAGGTGCTGCTAGAATATATAAGCCTTTTATTTTTTCACTTGGATTATAAGGAAGGTATGTTAATGGGTTTAGTTTTTTTATCTCAGGTTCAAAAATTCCTGGAAAATATTCATGAGAAGCTACAAAATCATATTTAAGAAATTCATCTAAAGGTTTTAGGACTTTTTCATCTGAATCTAAATATATTCCTCCTTCAGTATACAAAGCATAAAGTCTTACGTAATCTGTAACGTATGCCCATTTTTTCGCTTGATATGCTTCTTTTACAAAAGGAATAGAATTGATGTCAAAATTATTCTCATTCCATAGTTTAAACTCATAATCTGGTAAATATTTCTTCCAGCTTTTAATACACCATTTTACCATCTTAGGCATTTCTGCCCCACCAAACCAGCAATAATGAACTTTTTTAGGTATCATTTTGATATTATGTAAAATTTATTGTTTTATAAATGTCCTTTTATCTCTTAGTTTCATAATCTCCAATATTCTTTTTATAGATTTCTTTATATTGTATATTGCTATATTAACGAATCCTTTCGGCATAAATCTCCAACTCCCATTGCAGCAGTGTATTGCAATGGATTCTTTACTTGAGAGAGGGACAGAAGAAGCAAATATGGTGGATGGATATATATGCATATCATCTTTTAATATTTGATATGTATTTAAATACTTGAAACCATATTTTTCTGCTTTTCTTGCCATTATATCTGGTAGAATTTCATTTTCGTATAAGCTCCCGTCTTGATTGATATAATGTCTGTCCCTATAGAAGTCTAAACATTCTTTTATATATGGATGTTTGGGACATGAACCGATTATGGCAGCTTGCATTTGAAATCCATGTAAAATGGTATTATCCAATCTATTTCCATCTTTGTCTATGTGGCTAAGAGTTTCATTAATTGTTGGTGAATTAGGATGAAATTCTACTGCTGAAAAGAAACTGTGTCCTAAAAATTTATTAAGGCTTTTTCTTACGAAAACATCACTGTCTAAATAAATACCTCCTTCATTGTATAAAGCGTATAAACGTATATAATCTGCTGCAAATGCCCATTTCTTTAAAGAATAGGCTTCTTTTACCCATGGGATGGAGTTTATATCAAATGTTTTTGTATTCCATTCCTTTATAGTATAGTCAGGCATTGCTTTCTTCCAGCTATCGATACAGTCTTGGATTTCGTTAGGTAATTTTTCACCACTTAGCCATACATAGTGTATTGTTTTGGGTATCATAATATGAAGTTATTGTTTAATTCGTTTATAAATATCATAGATATAGTATGCTTTATAGTGCAATAAAAAAGTTTCTATAAATAGATTATTTAGCCCTGGTTTGACCATCTTCCACAATCGCTTATATGCATCTGGATAATTTTTTTGTAAGAATTTTAGTTTATCTATTCGGTAATTGAATGAGCATTTGTTGCCTTTGTATAAGGAATTTGTTACTCTTAGTATGGATTGATAAGAACTTACATCAATACCATCAGAATTTTTTACTGAAAATTTTTCTCCTAGATATAATCGAAATGGAACTAGCTGATTAAAGGCGTATAATTCTTTTTCAAATTGGTATGATCTGCAAGATAATCCATTGTTGGAGCTCCTGTGTATGTAAGAATGATTATTTGAAAATGATATTGTGTGACATTTATCAAAATATGATATGAAGAATAACACATCTTCACAATAATCCATTTTTTCATCAAACTTTAGTCCGTGAGATTTTATAATGGTATTTTTATATGCTGAAGACCAAATATATACAATCCTATTTATAATTCTAAAATGCTCTTTATGTATTATCTGAGTCTGATTAAAATCTTCTGGGAAATTTAGATGAGAGTCTGCTAGGTTTCCATCATTAAGTATTTTCCAATTGCTAACAATCATGTCACTGTCATCTTGAGCATGATTATATAAGTTAATGAGAAAATCTTCTTCCAGAAAATCATCGCTATCGATAAAACAAAGATATTTTCCTGTGGCAATGTTAATTCCTAAGTTTCTGGTTTTACTGACACCTTCATTCTGCTTGGAAATATATTTAATGCGAATATCTTGTTTTGCTAGCTTTTTGCAGATATCAGGTGATCCATCTGTACTACCATCGTTAATTAATATTAATTCAAAATTCTTGAAACGTTGTCGTAAAATAGAGTCTATGCATTGTTCTAGATAAGGTTCAACGTTATAGACTGGTATAATGACTGAAAAAAAGGGGGCTGTTTTATTTTCCATTGTTTTTGATTCTATTATTTAGAATTTCCCTATAAGCCATTTCAATTTATGATTGATTATTTGTATACTAATGTATAATAGAACACTTATGAATATTAGTTCTATTATTTTATAAGTTATTTTATGAGAAATGAGTGGTGAAATAAAATTCGCACTGATATTGATAAAGCACATGTGCAATAGCAATATAATAAGAGTATTTCTACCTAGATAAAGTGTTATTGTTTTAATTAAACTATCTATTCTTGATAAAACTTTAGAAAGTAAAAAGATACCTGTTATGCCTATAAATGCAATTAATACGTGGTATAGGATAGGGAAGGGAATTGTATTTGAACGTAAATCAATAGTATTGTTTAGATAATAAACGGAAACAGCGGGAATTAATAATAAAATAATCGAGACAATTATGCTTTTGCCATTTGTATTTATATTATTTAAAATTGAATGTATTGTTGTTCTGAAAATATTACCTATTCCGTAAAAAAATGTGCAAGCAAATATACTACAAAGATTGTAGGGAAAATAAATATGATATATATTTAATAATTTCCCGATAATTAGGCATAGAAATAATAAAATGAATTTTAGATATTGATTGTTTGTTATTTTGTCTATAGAAAAAAATAATATTTCACTTAAAAATAAGACAAAAATAAACCAATAAGCCGCATCAGGGAAGTTCATTTTTAATGTTGCAAAGTTAAATTCACTTGGAAATATTACAGACTTAATGGCAACCATTAATATAGAAAATATTACTAATGGTAGTAACAAAGTCCTAGTCTTTTTTAAAAAGAATGGGACAAATAAAGTATTCTTTGAAGGATTGAAGCATAAGCCTGAAATAACAAAAAATAGGGGCATGTGAAAAGACCAGATCCATTTTCCTAGGAAACTGAGACTGTTTATGCAATGTCCAATTACGACAAGTAAGATTCCTATACCTTTTGCAATGTCAATATATTGTATTCTTTGATTGCTCATTTGTAATTAATCTGTTATAGGATATTGAAGAAGGATTATTCTTCGTGTTTTAACATCTTATCTATTGAATTCCAATTTGTAATTTTTATTTTGTAGTAATGGAGGAGATTATTAATCTATTATTTCTTAGAAAATTTGTTTGTTACAATATTGTTGATTCGTGCAACAAAATCTTTTGTCCCAGGGAATAGTATATAGAAAGTTATACTTCCTATGATAAAGCAAGAAAATCCAACAATTAGAGTTTTTATCATAAAATCTTTGATAGTGTTGATTTGTTCTAAATGTAGTGGCTTAAATGCATAAAAGGATAATAAAAACAATATTATTGTAATGCCAACTCTATAACATGCGGGGAGGAAAAAACTGATTGGATTGATTTGCAGCCCTTCCTTAAACAGAAAGTATGGTTTCCATAAACTAATTATAATGAATTGGCTTATAAAAATGCCAATAATAATACCATTTAATCCCCAAAAGTAACCAAGTAAAATTGAGCATCCTATATTCAGGCCTGCTTCTGTGAGAGGTGCCCAAATATCCTTAAATAATCCATATGCATAAAGATAGTGGTCTATAGTAATACGTATCATTCCAATACTACTTAAAATAATATAAAGAGCTAAGAAGGTATTGCTTAGGCAATATTTTTCTCCCACCCAAATAGTAATAAATGGATTAGTAAGATGATAAAGGCATAGTAATATAATGACAGACATACACATACGAGAATCATATAACTCCCAAAACACTTTGATGATGCGTGAACGGTCATTACTTGCTACTAAATTACCTATTGCAGCGCCGGTACTGTTAAATATAGAGGCAAGAAGATTACCAACCTTTCCTATTATGAGAATATAATTGCCATAAAGAGCAACTGTAGTTAAATTTGTAAAGGCATAGATTATGAGTGGGCTTGATTGCCCTAGAATAACCCCTCCGATACGATGAAAAAAAGCTTGCCCGGTTTTTTTAAGGACTTCGGGATATTCTTTTAAATACTTCTTTCCTTCGGAAACCTTGGTTTTTAGCCACGGATAGTTTTTCTTGATAATATGGTTTAATATAATTGTGGTAGAAAGTGTACCAATAAATTCCAGAGTTAGCCATGAAAAAAAAGGATAAGGTAATAATGTTATGGCTAATATTTGTAATATGGTTTTTATAATGGTACATCCTTGTACGTATTCTTGTATTTTATATCCTTTCTGATCTGCATTAAAAATTATTTGTCGATAATTGTAAAAATATCCAAGTATGGAGCTGAATAATAGTATACCAAATGTTAAGTAGGCATACCATATAGGTAAAGGTGATTTCTTAAATATCAATGGAAAGAAACACATTAAGATTACAGATGCGATAATAATAAAGAATGCAACATTACGGTAAATCCACCCTTGCAATGAAATCAATTTGTTTAGTTTGGTATAGTCTTTATCATATAAGGGAAGATATAGGAAATAACTGACAGCTGAAGATACACCTAATTCTGCAAGATTTAGAAATCCCAATAGATTAGTGGCAGTAGTGTTTAAGCCTAAAATTTCGCTCCCTAAATAATCTAAAAATGCTTTTCTTGAAAAAAAACCTAGAATTAATTGTAGAAAGTAATATATTAAAGCTACTTGTGCATTTTTTAGGCTTTTGCTAGTTCTTGATTCTTGTGCCATTGATTTATTTCTATATTCTTTGGAAATATTATATTAATGAGGATCTCTTTTTATCAATAAATGCCAGGCGATTCACATCGGCTGGAGTTCTAGAAATGAAAAATTTTTTTCTCCCATCCCATGGGAAAGACTTTGCTTGAGTTATTTCTTTTGTCCATAGCCATAACCGTAGCCATAGCCGTATTTCTTGCCATATCCGTAGTGTCCGTATTTGCCATACTTGCCGTAGCCATAGTAGGAGCCGGTTTCACGTTTGTTCATATCAATGCCGTTAATCAATACGCAGAGGTGAGGAAGCTTGCCTTCCTGCTGCAATTCATTGATTAATTTGAATTCACTCTTGGCCGTGTAGTTGGATCGGCAGACGTAGACGCTCAAATCAGCTACGCGGGCGATAAGCTGGGTGTCGGTTACCATGCCGATAGGAGCAGTATCCAATATCACATAGTCAAAATGTGCTTTTAGCTGTTGAATCGCATCATCGAGTGCCTGGCGTGCCACCAGTTCAGTTGGGTTGGGAGGGATGGTGCCACCAGGTAAAATATAGAGATTGGGTGAAACCGTAGATGCCTGACATAGGCTAAGCAAATCGGTGTGTTCGGGGTCGGACAGGTATTGTGAAATACCAGCTTCCTTATGGGAGAGGTGGAATACCTTGTTCAGTCCTGGCTTGCGGATGTCGAGACCTACAATCACTACCTTTTTGCCCATAAAGGCAAAGCTGCAGGCCAGGTTGCCGGCATTGAAACTTTTGCCCTCACCGGAAGTGGTGGAAGTGAAGAGAATCACTTTCTGTCTGTCCTGAAGCATGTACTGGATATTGGTACGCACCGAACGGAACACTTCTTCCATCAGCTCGTTACGATTCTCTCGTACTACAATGGCTCCTTCGCTGGTTTCTAGGGTGAGTGGAATATCTCCTACGATAGGGAGATTAGTAATTTTCTCTACATCACCACGTGTCTGTATTTTAAACTGAACCAAGCCTAAAATGAAAATTAATCCTACAGGAAGTCCTAAACCCAATACAAGGGCAATCATGTAAGTTTGTGAAGGAGTAGGGAAAATTTGACCACCTGCCAAAGGCTCGTCGATGACGCGTGCATTGTTGGCGGTAGAAGCCAGGGTGATGTTGTTTTCTTCGCGTTTCTGCAACAGCATCAGGTAGAGGTTGGCCTGAATTTCTTGCTGGCGCGACATGCTGAGGTATTCTTTTTCCTGTACGGGGGCATCGCTTACCTTGCCGGCATACTTGAGAGTCTGTGCCTGCAGGGCCTGGCGGTTGATAAGCAAACCTTTTTCGGCCGTCTGGATGGCCCCCATTACGCTGTTACGCATTACTTCGATGCTGGCGTTCAGGCTCTGTACGGCAGGGTTGTCCTCGTGCGAGGTGCGCAGCAGGCGCTTGCGCTCAATCAGCATCTGGTTGTAGTTTTGTACCACGGTATTTAAGTCACTGTTGTTCAGCCCGATATTGGCAGGAATGACTTCATACTGGCTTTTTTCGCTCAGAATATGATTCTTCAGGTGATTGACCAGGCTGATTTGTACCTCATTCTCTGCGTAGGCGCGTTCGTAATTTGCCTGTTCGCCGGCAGCCTGGGTAGCGTCGGCAGCAATATCTACCACGCCTGCCCGTTGCTTGAAACTGGCCAGCTGGCTTTCGGTAGTACCCAATTCCTTGTTGATGATGCGGATACGCTCGTCAATAAATTCGGCGGTTTTGGCTGCTACCTCGTTTTTGTCGTTATTCCCTTCTTCGTTATAGAGTTCGACCAATTTGTTCAGGAAGTCTACACCGCGGGCTACCTGACTACTGGTTACGGTAAGTTGGGCAATGGTGGTGGATTTACTACCTGGTGTAACTGCTAATCGGTTACGGCAGGAGGCTGCTGCAGCATTAGGTGATATGACGGTAGCCTGAATTTCTTCGGGTACTGGCTGGATAGTTTGCAGGGTGGAGTCGGCTGCAGAGAAAGTGAATACCCCCACAGGTGTGGAGAATACAGCCGGCAGGCTTTCCACGGCCTTTTTCCATTCCTGGCCTTCGTGTTCTACTAACACTTCGTGTAGTTGCTGGTTGCGGAAGAACATCTTGACCTGGGCATAACCCATACGTTCGGCTTCTTCGGGAGTGACCCATACCTTGACGGGCGACTGCTTGTAAAGCTCGGTGTCGCGGAACTGACCGGGTACGGAGTAACTTACATAAAGGTCGAGAGCGGTCACTACTTTCTTAATCAGGGTGCGTGAACGTAGGATTTCCAGCTCGTTGTCAAAACTCTGGGTGGAAGAGGATACAAAACCCAAATCTTCCAGGTTGGATCCGTTTGCTCCTCCCTTGCTTTCGTTCTTAATCAGTACGGAAGAGCTGACGGTGTAGAGAGGGGTCAGGGTCTTGAGGTAGAAAAAAGCGCCAATCAAGAATATAGCTATACTGCCCAGAATCCAGGGCCAGTACATCAGAAGCTTGATGAAAAATGCTTTATAGTCGAAGCCGGAAGTCTCTTCATCTTCCAGCAGGTAGTTCTTGGTTTCTTCTGCCATAGGTAAATGTCGTTATTATTTGGAAATTGCAAGTACAAGTGAAGTGATGGAAGTCACAATGCTAAGCAGGGTAATCCACATGGAGGAGTTGCTGTTAAAGGTATTGGTTCGTACCTTTGCTTTGGTGGGTTTGACATAGACCACGTCGTTCTGCTGCAGGTAGAAGTAGGGCGACTGGGCTATGTTGGCCTCGTTCAGGTTAAGGTGATATACCCGGCGCACGCCTGTGGAGTCTTCGCGGAGCAACTGCACGTCGTCGCGTACCGAGAAGAGGGTCATGTCGCCTGCCTGTGCCAGGGCTTCGAAGATGGTGACTTTTTCGGCATCTGTGGTATAGGTGCCTGGGTGTCCTACTTCGCCCAATACGCTGAACTTGTAGTTGGAGGTACGCACGGTGACGTTGGGTACTTCCTTCAGGTAGGGCTGGAGTTTTTCGCGAATGAGTGCTTCGCATTCGCGGTTGGTCAGGCCCATTACTTTGAGACTTCCCAATACGGGAAAATCAATACATCCCTGATTATCTACCAAGTAAGCTAATAATTTGGCACCGTCCATTCCGACGCTGGTACTACTTGTACTTTCCTTACTTTGTCCGAATTTCCGGTAAAAAGGAGCTGAAGCCTCGGGGTCGGTGGTACTTACTACGATAGTAAGCTCGTCTTTGGGCATGATGCGGAAGTCATAGAGCTGTCCCTCAAGGGATTCATTGAGCACTTGTTCGTTCTGAAGGTAGAGCGATTTCTGGTAAGACGTACACCCGCTCACCAGCAGGGTGGACAACGTCAGCATACAGACTACTTTGCGTATCTTCATCTTTTCTTATGGTTTTGTTATGATTTTTCTAAAGGAATTTCCCTGCGCATAGGGCGTGCTTCGCCGTTACCACTCCCAGCTATAGATTGGGGGCGGTAAAAATTACGGCCGATAATCAGCCGCAAAATTAAGCCTTATTTTTGGTTTATTCAACTTATAGAGGGGTTTTTGTCGGTGAAAAGGGTGGAAATCAATGAAAAAGTGGGCATATCGGCGGATTTTGTAACAATTCTGGAACAATGTATGGGGTATAGGTGTGGGGCGTGAGAAAAACGCAAGGGCGTTTTACCTGAAACGCAAGTGCATTTGTGATAAAACGCAAGTACGTTTTACTTCAAACGCAAGGGCGTTTGATTCGAAACGCAAAGGCGTTTTCGGGGAGTTCCGGAAAGGGAAATATGACGGGTTGTCGGGGTTGGCAGGCATTTTTATAAAATGTATATACGCGGGGTGTGGAACAAGTGTGTCATACTTGTTCCACACCTGTATATAGGAAGTTTGCAAAACCGGTGCCAACCCCGACAACCCGTCAAGCGGTGGTCCGGGGAAGGCTGGTTCTTCACTACCGTTCTGTATCTTTTGTGCGAGGAGTTTGGATGCCTTGGATTGATTTAATTCGCTCTAAATCAGTGGTGAGTGAACGGAAAAAGTCGCGGAGCAGCTCGTCCTGCTTCTGCGGGTCGGCGGCAAGCAGGCGGTGGTACACGGCAAGGATGCGGCCGAGGAATGTCAGATCCGTCAGGAGCCCTTTTTAACTTTTTGAAACGTGTGTGCGCTCATCGGTGCCAGTCGGCACAACTCTTGTACGGTGAGGGTACGGCCGTGCGACAGCACCTGGTGGCGCCACGCTTCCAGCATCTGTCCCAGTTCAATCAATTTCGCTTGTTTCATACGCAATTTTGTTTAAAAAATAAAATTATAGCAAATTATTAGTTAAAATATTGCACACATGCGTGCAATGTGGGTTTGTACTTTCTGTAAACTTGTGTTACATTCGTTTCGCTGTTTTGAAAAGAAAACACAAAAATTAAAACTAAAAGGATTACAAATTTAATAAATCATTAAATAAAGCACGAGAAAATGAACAAAATGATGCTAAGTATTTTTAAGGGTTATGCCGACACGATGCCCGTGGCGGTGAGTCTTGATGAAGTGGTCCGTCTGATTCGGGAGGACAAGGTGTTGGCCGACCACACCGAAAAATACCGTTACTATCGCTCGCAGGGGCAGAAGACGGCCGCCAACCGGGAGAAGGCGGCCTGTCCCTGCTTTGCCGTAGCGGTGCGTTTCGACGGGGGCAAGCGAAGAACCGATATCAGCGGCTGGACGGGGCTCTCGATGGTGGACTTTGACCATCTGCCCGAAGGACAGGCGGAGGAGGTGTTCGAAAAAGTGTGTACCGACCCGCATACTGTGCTGGCTTATACCACCATCAGCGGGCAGGGGGTGAGGGTGGTGTGCCGTTACTGCCTGGACGGGGAGGTGCCCGACAATGACCGTCTGACGCTGTACGCCCAGGTGTTCAACAGGGTAAACGAGTATTACCAGAAGCTGACGAAGTGTGCTTTCGACCCTGCCTGCAAGAATGCCACGCGACTGAGCGGACTGGCGCATGACGCGCAGGTGCATTACCACGACGGGGCGGAACCTTTCCGCTTCGACCTTTCGCGCATGAAGAAGGCGGATGAGCCGCGCAGGGGACGGGTGGAGCGTGTGGTGGCCCGTATCCGCAGGGAGCTGGACGAGCAGGGCGTGGTGTATGCCCCGCATCATCACAACGAGTACATCATGCGCATGGGCTATCTGATGAATGAGTTCGGGCTGCCGCTGGAGCAGGCCATCGGCTGGGCGGACGGACGCTTTCCGGAATACGACGGCGACGTGGCGGCCATTTTCCGCTCGTGCTATGCCGATACGGAGGCGCACGGACGGCGGGAGGCGGAACTGTTTCGTGCGAAGAGGGAGAAGAAGGGGGAAGGACGTTCCCAGCTGGCCACGCCCCAGGAGATTGAGCAGTTTCTCGCCACGCAGGCGGAGTTCCGGAAGAATGTGATTACCGGGAAGGAGGAGATGCGGCACCCCGAGGCCGAGGAGTTTGTGGAGCTGACCGACCGCCTGGTGAACTCGCTGTGGAGCCGCATGACCAAGGAGGGGCACACGGTACGCCTGTGCGACGTGCGCTCGGTACTGGAGTCGGAGTTCGTGCCGGAGTTCAATCCTTTTACGGAGTATTTCCGCTCGCTGCCTCCGTGGGACGGGGTGACCGACCACATCGGGCGGCTGGCGGCCACGGTGCACGTGGAGGGTGACGCGAAACTGTTTGATGATTGTTTCCGCAAGTGGCTGGTGGCTGTGGTGGTGTCGCTGATGGTGAAGGAGGTGACGAACCACCAGATTCTGGTGCTGGTGGGGCGGCAGGGCTGCTACAAGACGACCTGGCTGGCGCGCCTGCTGCCGCCTGAACTGCAGCGGTATTTCTGCGTGCGCTCCAACAGCGGACGGCTGACGAAGGATGATAACCTGGCGCTGTCGGAATTTGCGCTGATTTGCCTGGAGGAGATTGACGAGCTGCGCCTGGGCGACATCAACCAGCTCAAGGCGATGGTGACTATGCCGGCGGTGAACGAGCGGAGGGCGTACGGACATTACAAGGAGAACCGTCCGCACATCGCGAGTTTCTGCGGCACGACCAACCAGCCGGAGTTTCTGAACGACCCCACGGGAAGCCGGCGCTGGCTGCCCTTCACGGTGGTGCACATAGACGACCCCTACACGCATCCCGTGGACTATGCGGGGGTGTACGGGCAGGCTCTGATGCTGTGGAAGAAGGGGTTTCGCTACTGGTTCGACGAGGAGGAAATCGCGCAGGTGAACGCACGCAACGAGCGGTTTGAAACGGCCAGCCTGGAAACGGACTTGTTGCTGGCTTTTTTCCGCGTGCCGATGCCCGGCGAGGAATGTATGTTCCTGACGGTGGGCGAGATTCTGCAGCATATCAACGGGGGCATGAAGAATCCCCTCAGTGCCGTCAAGGTGGGGCTTGCCTTGCGGAAGGCGGGATTCGAGCAGGTTCGTGTGGCGGGAAAGAGGGGGTATCGGGTGGTGATGTACACCATCGAAGAGGTGAACCGCAACCGTCGTGCCATGGGACGATTCACCGAGGCGCCGGCTGAAGAGTAGTCTTCATTGTCCGGTCGCCGGCTGGTGATAACGCTTTGATTTTCATGTGGCTTTTTATGTTCCGAAGAAGGAAATATACCGGAAAAAACGGGTGGGAAAACTTGTGTATCCGGCCGGAATTGTGTAAATTTATAGGTAACTAAAATAAAACGGAACAATGAACTACATGCAATTGAAAACGGGACCGGGAGCTGTTTCCGGGGAGGAACGGGAGGGTTTCTGCCTGAAGGCTTACCGGAAAAGTGAGTTGGCGGGCTTGTATTTTCCGCAGGCAGGTAAAAAAGGTGCCCTGCAGGGGCTGGGGCGATGGATCAAGCAGTGTGCGGAACTGGAAAGGGAGCTCGAGCGGTCGGGCTACCAGAAAAACCGCAAGTTTTTCCTGAAATCGGAGGTGGAACTGATTGTGAGGTTCCTTGGAGAGCCGTAAGCGACGGCGTTTCCTTTTTCTAATGTCTTCAAAAGTCTTCAAATTTCCTCGAATGTCTTCGTAAGTCTTCGTATGTCCTCAAATGTCTACATGGGCGGGAACGGGGGTGCTAACTTTGCCTTTGTAAGAAACAATGAAGAATGAACAATGAATAATGAAGAACAATCAAATAATGAAGAATGAAGAGTGAATAATGAAGAATGTGCGCGCGTTTCCTGGATTCTTAATTCATCATTCTTAATTCTTCATTTTATTATTAATTTTTAATTTGAAAGACCTATGAAGAAAACAGTGACTTATTCGGTTGTAGGGCGTGTGAATCCGGCCGATCGTGAAAGCGGTGAAGTGAAGTATTATGCACAGTCGCAGGCTCGCGGCGAGATGGGTATCCGTGAAATAGCGGAACGTATTCATCAGATGTGTACCGTGACCCGTGCCGACGTGATGGCGGTATTGACGGGACTGGAGGACATCGTGTCGGAAGGCTTGCAGGGCGGCGAAATCGTACGCCTGGGTGAACTGGGTTCGCTGCAGCTGAGCCTGAGCGGGGAAGGAGCCGCTACGGAAGATACGTATACCGACAGCATGATTGAAAAGGTGCGCGTGCTGTTCCGCCCGGGTACGGTGATGCAGGAGGCTATCAACAACCTGGCTTTCGAACGGGTGCCGGTGAAGTATAAGAAAGAAGAAGAGGACGACGGCGCAGGGGTGTAATCGGAACTAAGGCGTGAGAAGATGACGAAAGTAAAATGGATTGTGGTCAGGGTGCTGAAGTGTATTCTCTGTCTCCTGACCGGAAGAAAACCGGATTGTGATGAGAAAAATTGACATGATTGTGATTCACTGTACGGCAACGAGAGCGGACCGCCCGCTCTCGCCTGCCGAACTGACGAAGATGCACCGGAAACGGGGGTTCAAGTGTTGCGGATATCACTATTTTGTCCGCACGGATGGTGAAATTTGTACAATGCGACCGGTGGAACGGGCCGGGGCGCATGCCAAGGGGTATAACGAGCACAGCATCGGCATTGCGTACGAAGGGGGACTGGATGCGCAGGGACAGCCGACGGATACACGTACGGAACTGCAGAAGCGTTCGCTCCGGATTCTGGTGAGGGTGCTGAAATCGGATTTCCCGGCCATCACGCAGGTGGTGGGGCATCGCGACCTGAGCCCGGATCTGGACGGCGACGGAACGGTGGAGCCGGAGGAATGGACCAAGGCCTGCCCCTGTTTTGACGTAAAAAAGGAGCTGTAGCGGAACAAAAGTTTTCTAAATCGTAAAAAGAAGGTGTCCGGCGCCTGAAAAGTTTTCAGGATTCGAAATAAAATCCTACCTTTGCACTACTCAAAATCCAAACGGACATGGCGAATCTGTATATTATCATTTCTGCATTTGTATCGGCAGTGATACTGGGGAGAATCATTATCCCGAATATTCTGATTATTTCATTGCGCAAACGCTTGTTTGACATGCCTGATGAACGGAAAGTACACAAACGTCCGATACCTCGCCTCGGGGGAGTGACCTTTTTCCCGGTAATTCTTTTTTCCTTGTGTGTGTTTACGGCCGTGCGGCTGATGACGGGCCACGGACCTGCCGAGACATCGACAACGGACCTGGTGTGCGAGTTTCTTTTCCTGACGGGAGGGCTGACCCTGCTGTATATCGTGGGCATTGCCGACGACTTGATTGGGGTGCGCTACCGGAAGAAGTTCCTGGTGCAGATTATCTCGGCGGCGATGTTTCCGCTGTCGGGCTTGTATATCAACAATTTCTATGGTCTCTTTGGCATTTACCTGATTCCTGCAGAGGTAGGTATTCCGCTGACCATGCTGCTGGTGGTGTTCATCACCAATGCCATCAACCTGATTGACGGTATCGACGGACTGGCGTCGGGGCTGAGTATGGTGGCGCTGCTGGTGTTCGGGGTGCTGTTCGTGCATTTCCGCATGTGGAGCTATGCCATGCTGGCTTTCGTGACGGTGGGTGTGATTATCCCGTTCTTTTCGTACAACGTGTTCGGCAGTGCGGATTTGGGAAGGAAGATTTTCATGGGGGATACCGGCAGCTTGACGCTGGGGTATATTCTGAGCTTCTTTGTCATCAAGTACTGTATGTATGAGCCGGATATGCTGCTCACGATGAAGACGAGTCCGGTGCTGGTGTCGTTCAGTGTGCTGATGGTGCCGTGTCTGGATGTGATTCGCGTGGTGCTGCGGCGTGCGCGTAACAAGCGGGCGCTGTTCATGCCCGACAAGACGCACATCCATCACAAGTTCCTGGCCATGGGTTTCTCACCGCGGAGGGCGCTGGTAACGATTCAGCTGATGTCGGCCTGCTTCTGTGCGTTTACCATCGTGGCGATTCTTTATATGAACAACACGCTGGTGTTCGTGATTGACGTGGTGGTATGGACGCTGCTGAACCTCTGGTTTGACCATGTGATTAACCGGAAGGCGAAGAATGGAGAATAATGAAGAATGAAGAATGAAGAGTGAATAATGAAGAACGGGAGGGGTGACTCTTCCGTTTTTTTATTATGACATAAGAACAAAAAGACATAATTTCAATAATGATGAAGAATGAAAAGTGAAAACGTGATACACTTGCCGCTTTTACTTTTTAACTATTACCTTTTAACTATATACCTTATACCTTTTTCTGTCTAAAGAAGCTCGATATCTGTATAACTCGTTTGCAAAAATGTGCTGTAATGAATGTTATTCGTTTGAAAAAATGTGTAGAATGTTGGTTTATTCGCTGAAAAAAGTGTAATTTCGTCGTTGGAAAATAAGATTACACCATGCTTAAAAGGAAGATAGAAACATATTTAGCCGACTGGAAACGGTCTGAGGACAGAAAGCCTCTTGTAATAAAAGGCATCCGCCAGTGTGGAAAGACATACATTGTTCAGAAATTCGCAAGGGAGAATTATGAAAGTGTGGTCTATATGAATTTCATTCTTGAGCCTGACAACAAGTCTGCCTTTACCGGCAATATAGATGTGGATACCATCATTCTCAACCTCTCTGCTTTGATTCAGGGCAGTCGTTTCATTGAGGGGAAAACCTGCATCATCCTTGACGAGATTCAAGAGTGTAAGGAAGCAAGGACTGCCTTGAAGTCATTTCATATAGACGGGCGTTTCGATGTCATTGCCACAGGTTCTCTTTTGGGGGTAAAAGGTTATGGCCAAAGTAAGAAAAAGAAAGAGGATGTAGGGCAAGATTCTGTTCCGGTCGGATACGAAACCGTGATTGACATGTACCCATTGGATTTTGAAGAGTTTCTATGGGCAAACGGAATCGGTCAGACAGTTATTGATTCTGTAAAATCATGCTTTGAGAGCGAAAAGGCTGTGCCTGACGGGATTCATAAGGTCATGATGGAGATGCTGTACAGATATGTGATTGTCGGAGGTCTGCCGGAAGTGGTGAATTGCTTCCTTAAAACCAGGAATATCGAACTTATCTATAAGTTGCAGCGAAATCTTATTGCCGGATACGAAGAAGATATGGTTAAATATGCAGAGGATGCGGACAAGCCCAATATCCGGGAATGTTTTGAATCTATTCCGAAGCAACTGGCTAAAGAGAACAAGAAATTCCAGTATTCAGTTGTGAAAAAGGGAGGAAGGTCTGCTCAATACATCGGCAGTATTCAATGGCTGGAAGATGCAGGGATTATCCGTAGATGCTATAACACACAGACTACGGAATTGCCGTTAGAGGGGAATGCTATTAAAGACTGTTTCAAAGTGTACACAACTGATATAGGTATTCTTGTGGCAATGCTTGACTATGGTACTCAGGCGGATATTTTAAAGGGAAATCTTCTTGGATACAAGGGAGCTATTTTCGAGAACCTCATGGCGGATTTTCTGTGTAAGTCCGGTCAGAAACTGTACTATTTCCATAAGGACAGCGGGCTTGAACTGGACTTCCTGGTAAGGTTCAAAGGCGAATGTGTTCTCCTTGAAATTAAGGCAAAGTCTGGTAAAGCAAAAAGCATGACAACGGTTCTTAAAAATAAGGACGTGTATCATGTTAAGAATGCAATCAAGTTAGGGCAATATAACGTAGGCCGTGATGGAGATATTCTTACTATTCCACTATACATGGGATTTCTTGTAAACGACAAACTTGCAGACGTTATCATTCCTGATGTTGATGTGAGTGCGTTGAATAATGAAGAATGAAGAGTGAAGAATTAAGAATGAAGAATTAATATAGTGAAGGACGGGAGGGGTGACTCTTCCGTTCTTTTTTTGTTATGACATAAGAACAAAAAGACATAATTTCAATAATGGTGAAGAATGAAAAGTGAAAATGCAATACGCTCGCCGCTTTTACTTTTTAACTTTTCACTTTTAACTCAATACCTTCTTCTGTTCTTTTGTCTAAAGAAACAACATGTTTCTGTGAGGCGTATCGTTTGAAAAACTTATGCGATTAAGTTGGAAAGATGAAAGTTTTTATGTTTCTTTGTGTAAACTTCATCTCTGCAAGCTATGGTTAGTACAACAGACATCATCGACAGACTGAAAATATTCAAAGCACAATCGGCTTCGAAATATAAAATAAAGTTCATGGGGTTGTTTGGCTCCTATGCGCGCCAGCAGCAAGATGAAAAAAGTGATGTGGATGTTTTTATCTGTCTGCAGGAACCGGACTTTTTCGTGATGGAGCAGATTAAAGAAGAACTTGAAGTTTTGCTCCATTCTTCTATTGATTTAGTGAACTTTAGAGAGTCACTTCGTCCAACGTTAAAAAAGAATATCCTTAAAGATGCGATCTATATCTAAAGAAATATTGATTGATTTATTGGAGCTGATTCTGGAAAAAGCTACTCTCGTGATAAACAGAAATCAGTCGATTACGTGTGCACAGGATTTTCTTACATCGCCGGACAGAATGGAAAAATTTGATGCAGCATGTATGCTGATACAGGTAGTAGGTGAAACGGCTAAGAAGATAGATGATCGTACATCGTCTCTGTTGTTTGCGCATTATCCGCAAGTCTATTGGCGAGGCGTATTCGGATGTCGAAATATTATTTCGCATGAATATGGGAATGTAGACCCCATTCAGATATTTGGTATAATCAAAAAGTATCTTCCTGAACTGGTTGTTTGTGTAAAGCAAATTTTGTCAGACGTGGAAGCAGGTAAGCATGACAGCTTATTCTTGTCATAGAATGAAGAGTGAATAATGAAGAGTGAATAATGAAGAATGAATAATGAATAATGAAGAACGGGAGGGGTGACTCTTCCGTTTTTTTTATTATGACATAAGAACAAAAAGACATAATTTTAATAATGATGAAGAATGAAAAGTGAAAACGTGATACGCTCACCGCTTTTACTTTTTAACTTTTACCTTTTAACTCAATATGTTCTTCTGTTCTTTTGTCTAAAAACAAAAAGGAATATTCTCATTCTTCACCCTTTGCTTTTGGTTCTATAAATAAAAGTTATAAATTGGGTTGATTTTATTTGTATTTTCTATTTTTATAACTTAAAAATGAGTATCTTTGCAAACGAATCATTTAATTGATAAAATATGGGACTTGATCAGGTAATCGGGAAAAATATCAAGGCTTTTCGTGAGCATTTGAACTATACCCAGCAGGAAATCAGTGATTATTTAGGTATCAGTCAGCCGGCATACGTGAAATATGAAAAAGGGGAGACTGTAGTTCCTTTGGAGGCAATGGAGAAACTGGCCACTCTGTATAACGTGGATGAATACGATCTGATGGAGGAAAATGAACAGCTTTTTCAGACATCTGTGGCCTGTGCGTATCGTAAGACGGGAAATATTGGAAATCTTGGTCAGATTTCTCAATTTCAGAAAATAGTCAGAAATTATATTCAGATGTGCAATGAGCTTGAGAAGTAAAGTTGAACTGGAATGTCTTGCAACCAGGTTGCGGGAGGAGATGCACGTGACTACAAAGGACCCTGTGCGCATTCATCAGATATTGAAAGAAAAGCACGTGCTTACGTGGTTTAAGAAGCTGGATGATAATTTTTCGGGCATGGCAATCCGGATAAAGGGAAACGGATCTTCTTCTGACAAGTATTTTATGTTGATAAATACGGCTTTGTCTTATGCCAAGCAGCGTTTTACTGCCTGTCATGAGTTGTATCACTTGTTGTATCAGAAAGATTTTAAGGTGTCGCAGAACAATGCGGGGCTGTTTAATAAAAAAGAGGAGGAAGAGTATAATGCCGATGTGTTTGCAGCCTACCTTCTGCTTCCGGAAATGGGGTTGAAGGAACTGGTTCCTGCCGAGGAACAGCAGGTTGACAAAATAACCTTGGCTACTCTTCTGAAGGTGGAGCAGAATTTTCTTTGCTCAAGGGCGGCGCTTCTTACCCGGCTGAAGGATTTGAAATGGATTACCAAGAAAACGTTTGACCTTTACCAGAAAAATGTGGTTGCTTCGGCAATCGAATACGGTTATAATACGCAGTTGTATTATCCTACTTATCAGACGGAGCTGGTGGGAGATTATAACTTGAAAGCTCGTGAATTATATGATAAGGGGCGTATTTCTCAGGCAAAGTATTACTCGTTGCTGATGGATATGGAAATTAATGTTTCTCAAGAGGTATATGGGGAGGAATAAAGTAATATTGGTGGATGCCGATGTCATCTCTCATTTCATGGCTACCGGTTATATAGACAGGCTGACGGAAATTCTGCAGCCTCATGCCGTGATGATTGTAGAGAATGTGTACAAGGAGGCCAGCTATCATCCTACGGAACCGGACAGGAAACGGAAGGTGGACAAGTGGATGGAGCGCTGCAAGGTATGCAAGATTGCTTTCCCTTATGCCAATGAAAATATCCGGCGAGAGTTTTTCCGGCTTAAAAAAGAGAATCCGATGCTGGGGGACGGAGAACGGGCCTGTATGTCGATGGCGCGTTTTGGACAGGAGGTTATCGCAAGTAGTAACTTTCGGGATGTGGCTCCTTATTGTGATGAGAATGGCATTGAATATATTGGAACGCTGGATGTGCTGACTATTGCAATGAATAAGGGGATTTTTACAAGTGATGAATGTAATCGGTTCATGGCGGAAGCAAAGGCGAAAAACAAAGCGAAATTTCCAGTTGACGATATTACTGTTTATCAGGCGCCGGAATACATCAGTACGTTTTGATAGTGAATAATGAAGAATGAAGAATTGAGAATGAAGAATGAAGAGTGAAAAATAATGAAGAATTAAGAATGAATAATGAAGAACGGGGGGACTCTTCCGTTTTTTTGTGATTACTTGCCGCTTTTACTTTTTAACTTTTCACTTTTAACTCAATATGTTCTTCTGTTCTTTTGTCTAAAAAAAGACATAAAAAATAGACATAAAAAAAGGGAATCTTCCCAGACTCCCAATCTTCATTAACCTTAAATCTAATACCATGAAAAACACGATGCAAAGGTAATGTTTTTATGTTATGAAACATATAATTGGGGCGAAAATCTGCATTGAATTAACTATTTTTATGTTTTAAAGCAGGGACGCGGAATTTTTACACCGGTTTTTTCTGCTTGGAATGGAGATTCCGGGGCTAAGCGCTTGGTGATTCGTTTTCAATAATGTATCTTTGTCCTTAAAACTAAAATGAAAGACAGAATGAGAAGACAGTTTGTAAGATTGGCATTGTGTCTGTTCCTGCTGGGGGGATCCGTCGCGTATGCCCAGAGCGGAATGACCGACAACCAGGTGATAGAATATGTGCAACAGGCGCTTCAACAGGGCAAGGACCAGCAAACCATTGCGATGGAGCTGCTGGCCAAGGGGGCCACTCAGGAGCAGTTGCTGCGATTGAAGTCCATGTATTCGGGTTCGACGGGCGCGTCGACATCGGGCAGCGGTTCTCTGACGGGGGAAGACAGCTCGCTGCTGGGCTCTGGTTCACGGGCCCGGAAAACTACTGCGACCGGTACGGAAGAGGATGCTTCGGAATTCCTGGAGACAAGTTCGACAAACGTGGACAAGAGCATGTGGTCGGAAGACATGCAGAAGACCATGAAGAAACGCCGCAACCTGACGACGGTGGTTACCAGCGAGAACGATGTGTTCGGACGGAATATCTTCAACATTGAACAGCTGACTTTCCAGCCTAACCTGAGCATGGCTACGCCGGAAAACTACCGCCTGGGACCGGGTGACGAGGTGATTATCGACGTGTGGGGCGCTAGCCAGAATACCATGCGGCTGGAGATTTCGCCCGACGGCTATGTGAACATCATCAACCTGGGTCCGGTGTACCTGAACAACATGACGATTCAGGATGCACGCCAGCTGCTGAAGCAGGAACTGGGAAAGATTTATGCGGATTCGGGCAATAACATCCAGGTGACATTGGGAAATATCCGTACCATCCAGGTGAACGTGATGGGGGAAGTGATGGCGCCGGGTACGTATTCGCTGTCATCGCTCTCGACGGTGTTTCATGCGCTGTACGTGGCAGGCGGTGTGAGCGACATCGGTAGCTTGCGTAACGTGCAGGTGGCCCGCGGCGGCAAGACGTTTGCCCGTCTGGACGTGTATGAGTACATCATGAAGGGGCAGATTCAGGACGACATCCGCCTGCAGGACGGCGACGTGGTGATTGTGCCTACCTACGACGAGCTGGTGAAGATTACGGGTAAGGTGAAGCGTCCGATGTTCTACGAAATGAAGAACGGGGAATCGGCTGCTACTTTGCTGAAGTATGCCGGTGGTTTTGCTTCGGATGCTTACAAGAAGAGTATCAGGGTGTTACGAAAAGACGGTAAAGAATTTTCCGTGAAAACGGTGAACGATATAGACTATTCTGCGTTTAAATTATTAGACGGTGATGTGATTTCGGTGGATTCGATTCTGAACCGCTTCAACAACCGTCTGGAGGTGAAAGGGGCTGTGTATCACCCGGGAGTATTCGAGTTGAGCGGTTCGCTGAACACGGTACGCCAGCTGGTGGAGAAGGCCGACGGTTTGCTGGGGGATGCCTTTACAGGACGTGCGGTGTTGTATCGCGAACGGGAGAACCTGACGAAGGAGGTGCTGCCGGTTGACATTCAGGGTATTCTGAACGGTACGTCGCCCGACATTGCCTTGCAGAAGAATGACATTTTGTATATCCCGAGCATCCACGACTTGCAGGACATGGGGAAGGTGACCATCAGCGGTGAGGTGAACAAGCCGGGCAGCTATACGTATGCCGACCACATGAGCCTGGAGGACCTGGTGATTACAGCGGGCGGTTTGAAGGAATCGGCTTCGCTGGTGCGTGTGGACGTGTCACGACGCATCCGTGACCCGAGAGGGACGACGGAGCCGGACGTAATCGGACAGAATTTCTCGTTCGGACTGAAGGATGGTTTCGTGGTGGACGGTGAAGCGGGATTTGAACTGCAGCCGTACGACCAGGTGTTTGTGCGCCGCAGCCCGAGCTACAACGAGCAGGTGAACGTGACGGTGGACGGTGAGGTGCTGTTCCGCGGTGACTATACGCTGAACACGAAGAGCGAGCGTCTGAGCAGCCTGATTCAGCGTGCCGGCGGGGTGAGCCGCTATGCGTATGTGCGTGGAGCGAAGTTGCGCCGCGTGGCCAACGAGGAGGAGCTGCGCCGCATGGAGGATGTGGTGAAGATGATGCGCCGTGAAATCGGTGATGCCATGGCCAACACGCTGGGACTGAAGGTGGACAGTACGTTTACGGTAGGTATCGACCTGGAAGCGGCACTGGCGAACCCGGGCGGAGACGCTGACCTGGTGTTGCGCGAGGGCGATGTGCTGACCGTGCCGGAATACAACAATACGGTGAAGGTGAACGGAGCGGTGATGATGCCGAACACGGTATCGTATGCGGCAGGCAAGAGCGTGAAGTATTACCTGAGCCAGGCGGGCGGTTACTCTGCCAACGCCAAGAAGAGCCAGAAGTTCATTATTTATATGAACGGACAGGTGGCCGAAGTGAAAGGCAGCGGCAAGAAACAGATTGAGCCGGGCTGCGAAATCGTGGTACCGAACAAGACGAAGAAGTTCAACTTTGCGAACATAGTATCGAATGCGACTTCGTTTGCTTCACTGGCTACGATGCTGGCTTCACTGGCTACGATGATGAAATAACCTTTAAATCTATGAGTATATGAACATGAAAATGAGACTGATTGTCATGAACTTCCTGCAGTTTGCCGTGTGGGGAGCGTATCTTACCTCAATGGGTACGTACCTGGCGGGTGTGGGATTAGGCGGACATATCGGAATTTTTTACGCCATGCAGGGGATTGTGTCCCTGTTCATGCCGGCTGTGTTGGGTATTGTGGCTGACCGCTGGATTCCGGCGCAACGGTTGCTGGGGCTGAGCCATCTGTTGGCGGCCCTGTTTATGGGTGGAGCGGGCTATTATGCCATGACTACGGGACCGCAGGTGGAATTTGCACCGCTGTTCTCGTTCTACTCCGTGAGTGTGGCGTTTTACATGCCTACGCTGGCTTTGTCGAACTCGGTGGCTTATACGGCGCTGGACAAGGCAGGGCTGGATACCATCAAGGCGTTTCCGCCGATACGTACGTTCGGGACCATCGGTTTCATTTGTTCCATGTGGCTGGTAGATTTACTGGGATTCCAGTCGAACTACATGCAGTTCTTTACCTGTGCGGCATGGGGCGTGGTGCTGGCCGTATATGCCCAGACGCTGCCGGAATGTCCGGTGAGCCGCGCACAGGGCGGACAGAAGTCGCTGGTAGAGGCATTGGGACTGAGGGCGTTTCTGCTCTTCAAGAACCGCAAGATGGCGGTGTTCTTCATCTTCTCGATGCTGCTGGGTGTGTCCTTGCAGATTACCAACGGCTTTGCCAATCCGTTTATCACGAGCTTCAGCGCCATTCCGGAATATGCCAATACCTTTGGCGTGCAGCATGCCAACCTGCTGATTTCGCTCTCGCAGATCAGTGAGACGTGCTGTATCCTGCTGATTCCGTTCTTCCTGGGACGCTTCGGCATCAAGAAGGTGATGCTGATTGCCATGGTGGCGTGGGTGCTGCGCTTCGGACTCTTCGGCCTGGGTGACCCGGGCAGTGGGGTGTGGATGTTCGTGCTGTCGATGATTGTGTATGGCGTGGCTTTCGACTTCTTCAACGTGTCGGGCTCGCTGTTTGTCGACAAGGAGACGGACCTGTCTATCCGCTCGAGTGCGCAGGGACTGTTCATCATCATGACGAACGGTATCGGAGCCACGGTGGGTACGCTGAGTGCGCAGGCGGTGGTGAACTGCTTCGTGGACTTCAATTCGCAGGCGCCGCAGGTGGAAGGCTGGAGCCGGGCGTGGTTCGTGTTTGCGGCCTACGCGCTGGTAGTGGCGGTGACTTTTGCACTGGTATTTAAATACAAACATAAAGTAGATAACGATTAATTAGAATGTGAAAATGGAAAAGAAAGACGAATTTGTAGAAATGCGGGTCCGTACCATTGACGAGGCCATGAATGTGGATAAACTGATCGGGCATCTGACATTTGATCAGGTGATGGACGATGAGGAGAAGATGGATATTATGATGCTGGACGGGCAGAACTTCAAGCTGCTGCTGGAGGAGGTGAACGAACCGCACCGGATGATGCTGGGGATTATCAACCCCGACGAGGCGGACTTGCTGTACGCGGCTGTTAACGACCCGGAGGGCACGGATGCCACGCTGCCTTATCAGACGGTGCGTATTCTGAAGGAGCTGGGGGTTACCGTGGAAAAGGTGGTGGTAAAGGACAAGGTGAAGTTGCTGCACCGTGCGATTGTGACTCTGCGCAAGGAGGACGGCTCGGTGATGGAGATGCAGCTGACACTGTTCGACGCGCTGGTGGTGAGTCTGATAGCCGGTGTTCCGTTCTATGTGAACGCGAAGTTCCTGGAAGACCCCCGTTCGGGCTTTACCAAGTCTGTGCCTAACACGAAGGCGCTGCTGCTGCGGTTGATGCCGCTGAAAGGGCTGGAGCGGGAGATGGAGGATGCCATCCGCCGCGAGGACTATGAGTATGCGGAGCTGATCAAGCAGGAAATGGCGACCCGCAACAAAGAAGAAGAGGAAGATTACGAAGATTTGGAGGATTTAGAAAAAGAATTGTAATTATGCACGTGTTTTATACACCGGATATTGCGCAGACGCTGGAGCTGCCGGAAGAGGAAGCGGGCCACTGCCTGCGGGTGCTGCGTCTGGGTGTGGGCGAGGAGATTATGCTGACCGACGGAAAGGGATACTTTTACCGGGCGGTCATTTCGGCAGCTACGCAGAAACGCTGTGTGGTGAAGGTAGTGGAGAAAACGGAGCAGGAGCCTTTCTGGAAGGGACATCTGCACCTGGCTCTGGCGCCTACGAAGAACATGGACCGCATGGAATGGCTGGCGGAGAAGGCCACGGAAATCGGTTTCGACGAGCTGACGTTCCTGAACTGCCGTTTCTCGGAACGGAAGGTCATCAAGACGGAACGGGTGGAGAAAATCGTGGTGTCGGCCGTGAAACAGTCGCTCAAGGCACGCAAGCCGGTGGTGAACGAGATGACGGATTTCCGCCGCTTTATGGAGCGGGAGTTTACGGGACAGAAGTTTATCGCCCACTGCTATGAGGGGGAAAAGCCTCTGCTGCGCGACGTGCTCCGCAAGGACGAGGATGCCGTGGTGCTGATTGGTCCGGAAGGGGATTTCAGTCCGGAGGAAGTGGCGCTGGCTGCAGAAAAGGGCTTTCAGGCAGTGAGTCTGGGCAAGTCGCGCCTGCGTACGGAAACGGCGGCACTGGTGGCCGTACACCTGATGAACCTGACGCACGCGGAATAAGCTGATGTGTAACTTTTAAATAGAATCATTATGAAAAAGACATGGAAATGGATGGGAAGCCTGGCCTTGGGTATGGCTTTCCTGTTGTCTGCCTGCGGGGAAGACAATGCGTACACCAATGCGTTGCCAAAGGATGCGGCTGCAGTGTTCTCGTTCGACCTGATGGAGATGGCACAGAAGTGTGACCTGAACGACCAGGTGAAGCAGTCGATGGGGCAGATGATGAAATCGAGCCTGAAGGGCAGTGCGGATGCCCTGGTGGACAAGCTGATGGAGAACCCGGAAGAGAGCGGGTTGAGACTGACCGACCGGGTGTATTTCTTTGCCGCTTCGCAGATGGAAATGGGCGGCGTGCTGGTGCGCATGGCCGACAAGGGAAAACTGGAAGATTTGATGGCCATGCTTCAGGAGCAGAAGGCGTGTGAGGCTCCTGCCGACGGTGACGGTTGCCGCTGGACCGTGGGTGGCGGCGGACTGATGGCCTGGACGGACGATGCGTTTCTGATGCTGGCGGGCAACGGTAACCCGAAGGACTTGCAGCATCAGGCTTCGATGTGGTTGCGCCAGAAAGAAGGGGAGGGCTATTCGGGCACTCCGGAATTCAAGAAATTAGAGGATGCCGACGAGGATGTGGCCATGGTGACTTCGCTGAATGCCATGCCGAAGAGTTACCTGGGCCCGGTGACGATGGGGTTGCCGGCTGACTTGAACCTGAATGATTTAAAGATATTTTCTACGCTCGATTTCCAGGCGGGAAGGGCCGTGATGGAAGTGGAGACGCTGCTGGAGGGCAAGTTCAAGGACTTGCTGAAGAAGCAGGCGGAGGTGAGCGGCGAACTGGACGGCACGTATCTGAAGGTGTTCCCTGCCAATACGGTGCTCTGGATGGCTGCCAACGTGAACGGTGAAAAGGCGTATGAGCTGTTGCGTGAGAACCCGACGGTGCGTCAGGAGCTGGACAACTCGATGATGCCGCTCGACTTTGAGGCTATCTTCAAGGCGGTGAAGGGTGACGTGGCAGTGGCCATGCCGGAGATGTCGTTGAAGCCGGGCTTCATCCTGTATGCCGATGTGAAAAACGGTGACTTCATGCGTACGTTTGAGGACCTGAAACCGATGCTGGCCATGACCAACGGTCAGATGCGGCTGGTGGACAAGGGTGAAAATGCCTATCAGTTTGTGGTTGCCAACGGTGCCATGCTGGGCATGGGCCGCGGACCGGTGTCTTTCTGGTTGGGCGTGAAAGATGACCGCTTCTACCTGACGAATCAGGAGGACCTGATTGGCCGTGAGGTGAAGGGACTGTCGCTGAAAGACTGTGACTGGGCCAAGGACGTGAAGGATAAGCATTTCTACCTGAACGTGAACTTCCAGGCACTGGCTGCCGTACTTCCGCAGATTCCTTACGTAGGTATGCTGGACTACCTGAGCATCGAATCGGATGAACCGACCAAGGCTCGCCTGGTGCTGCAACTGAAGGACCACAAGGAGAATGTGCTGAAGCAGCTGGTACAGATAGTTAATAATTAATAGTGAATAATGAAGAATGAAGAATGCCATTCATTATTAATTCTTCATTCTTCATTATTAATTCTTCATTGAATAAAATGGACACAATAGAATTACAGCAGACCCTGCCGGAGGTATTCGCCGGACGCGACGGAATCGTGTCGGACGTGTGGCACCGGCAGGTGGCTTTTCAGAAAGGAAAGATGTATCTGATTGAAGCGGCGTCGGGCACGGGCAAGTCGTCGCTTTGCAGTTTTATTTACGGGTACCGTACGGACTACCAGGGGATTATCACCTTTGACGGGGAGAACGTGCGGAAGCTCACGGTGAAGCAGTGGACCGACATCCGCAAGCGCTCGCTGGGCATGCTGTTTCAGGAACTCCGCCTGTTCGGGGAACTGACGGCATGGGAGAACGTGCAGCTGAAGAACGGGCTGACGGGCTTCTGCCGCAAGCAGCAGGTGAAGGACTGGTTTGAGCAGCTGGGCATCGCCGACAAGTGGGATGTGAAGGCGGCCAGGATGTCGTACGGGCAGCAGCAGCGCGTGGCTTTCGTGCGGATGCTGTGTCAGCCGGCCGACTTTTTCTTCCTGGATGAGCCGGTGAGCCACCTGGACGACGGCAACGGGCAGATTATGGCGCGTATCCTGAAGGAGGAAGCGGCTCGTCAGGGTGCGGGAGTGATTGTGACGTCCATCGGCAAGCACCTGCCGCTGGAGTATGACAGGGTGCTGAGTTTGTAAGGGATTAACACGAAGACGGATATGATCTGGAAATTATTGAGGCAGCACATCAGTGTGGCGCAGTTGGCGGGATTTTTCCTTGCCAACCTGTGCGGTATGGTGATTGTGCTGTTGGGCATACAGTTTTACAAGGACGTGTTGCCGGTGTTTACGCAGGGCGACAGTTTCATGAAGAAGGACTACGTGATTGTGAGCAAGCAGGTGAGCACGCTGGGCAGCCTGGTGGGCAAGGGAGGTACGTTCTCGCGTGCCGACATAGCCGACATGGAGTCGCAGCCGTTTGCCAAGCGGACGGGAGCGTTCACTCCGGCACAGTTTCAGGTGTCGGCCGGCATGGGCATGGCGGGCATGCAGCTCTCTACGGCGATGTTCTTTGAGTCGGTGCCCGACGAGTTTGTAGACGTGCGGCTGGAGGGCTGGACGTATCGCGAGGGACAGACGGAAATCCCTATCATCATCCCGCGCAACTACCTGAACCTTTATAACTTCGGCTTTGCACAGAGTCGCAACCTGCCGCAGCTCTCGGAGGGCGTGATGGGGATGATGACGCTGGACGTGCGGCTGAGCGGACGGGGACGGACGGAGCGCATGAAGGGACGTATCGTGGGTTTTTCCAACCGGCTGAACACGATTCTGGTGCCGCAGGCGTTCATGGAATGGGCCAACGCCACATTGGGTGATGGCGGTGAGACGGCTCCTTCACGACTGATTGTGGAGGTGGACAATCCGGCGGACGACCGTATTGCGAAGTATTTCAAGCAGAAAGGCTATGAGACGGAAGGCGACAAGCTGGATGCGGGAAAGACGACGTGGTTCCTGAAGATGGTGGTAGGCATCGTGCTCACGGTGGGACTGATTATCAGTGTGCTGTCGTTCTACCTGCTGATGCTGAGCATCTACCTGCTGTTGCAGAAGAACACGAAGAAGCTGGAGAACCTGCTGATGATTGGTTTCAGTCCGGCGGCGGTGGCGCGTCCGTATCAGGTACTTACGGTAGGGCTGAACGCAGCGGTGGCGGCCATGGGTGTGCTGCTGGTGTGGATGGCGCGTGATGCGTATCTGGACATGCTGCGGCGGATGGTGCCCGATTTTCAGGCAGGCAGTCTGCTGCCGGCGCTGCTGACGGCCGGGGGACTTTTCCTGCTGGTATCGGTGCTGAATGTGCTGGCCGTACGGCGGAAGGTGGAATCGATCTGGAGAAAGAAATAGTATAAGCATTATATATTATCTGTAAAACCAAATGAAAATGAAGAAACTAAAGAACGTATGGCTCTTTTTGAGCTTTATCCTGATGGTGGCCGGAATGGCAAGCTGTAGCACGGATGATCCGACGGGTGTGGATGTGTCGAGAGATGACATTATCGGTACATGGAAGGTGACGGCAAATGACTGGACAAATTCGGAAGGTGAGTCTGGTCGTAATGATCCTGAGCACATGGGACAGACGCTCTCGGTGAAAAGTGGCGGTACGGCTTTGTTTCGTGGCGAGTCGTTCAACTGGACACTGAGCAAGGGGGTGCTGACGCTGTCGGACAATCGTGGCCGCAACATACGGGTAGTAATTCTGTCGTATACGGAGGAGGAGATTCAAGCTTCGTACGATTGTACCTTTGAGTCGGAGATGTATACCGAGGAAGGCAACTACACCTTCAAGCGCGTGTAACGAGACATATTAATATAAAGAAGAGCCACAGTAATGTGGCTTTTTTTGTAAGACATAAAGACGAATGTTTTTAGACATAAGAACATAAAGACAAAAGAATTTTTAACTGTGTAATATTATGGATATGAAAACAGAAGACCTTATTAAGGTAATTATTCAATGCGCATACAATGTAAGAACACATCTGGCAGCCGGTTTTTTAGAGTCGGTGTATCAAAAGGCATTGTTGATAGAGTTAAGGGAAAAAGGTATTCATGCGGATTCTGAAACCCCTATAAATGTATATTATAAAGATGAGATTGTAGGGGAGTTTAGAGCAGATATTATTGTAGAGGGAGAGATAATTATCGAACTAAAAGCGGTGCAACATCTTCTTTCCATACACGAAACTCAGCTGGTTAATTATTTGACGGCAACTCATAAAGACCATGGATTACTCATTAATTTTGGTGGTGACCGTATAGAAATAAAAAGGAAGTACAGAGAGTATAAACGCTCATAATTTTTTATGACGTAAGCATAGAAAGATATTTCTTGAATGTTTTTGGACATAAGAACATAAAGTACATAAGTTTATATTTACACAGAAAATCTGTTCTTATGTTCTTCTGTCTAAAGCAAAAAGGCAACATCCTATAGCAGTTATTATTTTTCGGACATAAGCATATAAGTACAAAAGAAAGATTGCATCTACAAAATCTGTCTTTATGTTCTTCTGTCTAAAATAAAAAAGATACACCCATATAGCACGTCATGTTCTTTGTCTAAAATAGTATGTGTGACCGCACACACGTGCAATTTCCTGTAAATATTTGTTTAGATATTTCGTCTCTGTGTAAACAAGTGTAAAACCATTTGTCCGATATCTCTTGATTTATGTCTATTATTAGGGGAATCAGTCTAAAAAATGTTACATGGAGTTACATATATGAGAGTTTATTCAGTAAATTTGCGTTACAGAAATGGTCAAACTTTAAACAAATACCCGGGACGTTTGTTTAATAGGTAAGAACCATGGATGATTCATTCTTTTTAAATTAAAATAATTGCTTATGTCAAAAATCGTTGGACACATTTCGCAGGTAATCGGTCCGGTGGTCGATGTGTACTTCAAGTTTGAAGAAGGACAAGACGTGGAACACGCCTTGCCGAAAATCCACGATGCCATGACGATTGCCCGTAACGACGGGCGTACGCTGGTGATTGAAGTGCAGCAGCATATCGGTGAAGACACGGTACGCTGCGTGGCCATGGACAGTACGGACGGGTTGAAGCGCGGAATGGAAGTCGTTCCTACGGGGCATCCGATTTCGATGCCTATCGGAAACCAGATCAAGGGCCGTGTGATGAATGTGGTAGGTGATACCATTGACGGTATGAAAGAACTGGACAAGACGGACGGATTTCCTATTCACCGTGAACCTCCGAAATTCGAAGACCTGGCCACTACCCAGGAAGTATTGTTTACCGGTATCAAGGTCATCGACCTGCTGGAACCTTACCTGAAGGGTGGTAAAATCGGTCTGTTTGGTGGGGCGGGTGTTGGAAAAACCGTGCTCATCAAAGAGTTAATCAATAACATTGCCAAGAAACACAATGGTTTCTCCGTGTTTGCAGGAGTGGGTGAGCGTACCCGTGAAGGTAACGACCTGCTGAGAGAAATGATTGAATCAGGCGTAATCCGCTACGGTGACGAATTCCTCAAGAGCATGGAGGAAGGAAACTGGGACCTTTCGAAGGTGGATTACAACGAAGTGGAAAAATCGCAGGTAGCCATGGTGTTCGGACAGATGAACGAGCCTCCCGGTGCCCGTCAGTCAGTAGCCTTGTCGGGTCTGACACTGGCCGAATCGTTCCGTGACCGCCAGACGGGCGACAACGGTCCGCGCGATATCCTGTTCTTTATCGACAACATCTTCCGTTTTACGCAGGCAGGTTCTGAGGTTTCAGCCTTGTTGGGACGTATGCCTTCGGCAGTAGGTTACCAGCCGACACTGGCTACGGAAATGGGACAGATGCAGGAACGTATCACTTCTACGAAGAACGGCTCCATTACTTCCGTGCAGGCGGTGTACGTGCCGGCCGATGACTTGACCGACCCTGCTCCGGCTACTACCTTTACCCACCTGGATGCCACTACGGTGTTGAGCCGTAAGATTACCGAGCTGGGTATCTATCCGGCTGTAGACCCGCTGGACTCTACGTCGCGTATCCTCGACCCGCTGATTGTGGGCAAGGAACACTACGAAACGGCTCAGCGCGTGAAACAGATTCTGCAGCGCAACAAGGAGCTTCAGGATATTATCTCTATCTTAGGTATGGATGAACTTTCGGACGAAGACCGTCTGACGGTGAACCGTGCCCGCCGCGTGCAGCGATTCCTTTCGCAGCCGTTTGCCGTGGCCGAGCAGTTTACGGGCGTGCCGGGCGTGATGGTTTCCATAGAAGACACCATCAAGGGATTCAAGATGATTCTGGACGGCGAGGTAGACTATCTGCCTGAACAGGCTTTCCTGAACGTGGGTACCATTGAGGATGCCATCGAGAAGGGTAAGAAGCTGATGGAAGCGGCTAAGAGTTAATAAGTAAAAGTTAAAAGTTAAAAGCTGATAGCTTAATATGAAAGAACTTCATCTGGTTATCGTTTCACCCGAAAAGCTGGTTTACGAAGGTAAAGTGAGCCAGGCTACCTTTCCGGGAAGCGCAGGAAAATTTCAGGTCATGGCCGACCATGCCCCGCTGATTTCTACGCTCTCGGCCGGGGAAGTGAAATACGTGGCCGGACAGGAAACGCAATCCCTGCAAATCAAGGGGGGATTCGTGGAAGTCAAGGAGAATCAGATTTCAGTCTGTGTGGAACTCTGAGAGGAGCGAAGCAGGCGATGAACCGAATATGTTTTTGGCGGCTTTCCGGATGAAAAACCGCACGATACTATGTTTTTGTTGACCGTTAAGAAGAAATTTATAAAAGAACTGACCGTGATTGGAATCGTGCTGACGACGCTCGTCGCCGTGGTATATCATCTGTTCATTCCCGACAGGTATTTCCTGTGGTTTCCGGCCATTCCGATATTCTTCTATCTTTTCGGCCTGTTTTACATAGAAATGTTCGCGTTCAACTATCGCGTGGGGCTGGAACGGATTGCGATGACGTATCTGGTGTGCAAGGTGCTGAAATTCATTGTCAGTGCCATGCTGCTGATGTTCTACGGATTTGTGATAGGACATGAAGTGCTGGCGTTCATGCTGACCTTCATCTTCTTCTACTTTGCGTTTCTGATATTCGAAACCCGTTTTTTCCTTCTTTTTGAAGCGAAACTCAAACTAAGAAAAAAAGCTAATGATGAAAAAAATACGGTACATAATCATCACGCTGTTACTGCTGATGGCGGTTCCGGCTGCGCTGACGAAGGCACAGGCCGCTGAGGGTGACATCGACGTGAACGAACTGGTGTTCGGACACATTGGCGATGCCTACCAGTGGCACATTGCGAAGTTCGGCGATACGGAGGTAAGCATTCCGCTGCCGGTGATCGTGAAAAGCAGTACGGGCTGGCATGTGTTCTCGTCTGCCCGGCTGGAGGAAGGTCCTTACGAGGGGCTGTACGTGGCCGAGGGTGGTGCCTACGACGGCAAAATCGTGGAACGCAATGCGGCCGGCGAGGAGGTGCGTCCGCTGGACATCTCCATCACGAAGAATGTGCTGGGCTTGTTTATCAACAGTGCGGTGCTGCTGGTCATCATGATGAGCTGCGTGCGCTGGTACAAGAAACATCCGCTGGAAGACGGGGCACCCAAGGGGGGCGTCGGCATGATTGAGGCCACGGTGCTTTCTATCTACAACGACGTGATTAAGGGCTGCATCGGCGAGAATTACCGCCGCTACGCGCCTTATCTGCTTACGGCGTTCTTCTTCGTGCTGGTGAACAACCTGATGGGGCTGATTCCTATCTTCCCCGGAGGTGCGAACGTGACGGGTAACATCGCCATTACGCTGGTGCTGGCTTTGTGTACGTTCGTGCTGACCAACGTGTATGGTACGAAGGCTTACTGGAAGGAAATCTTCTGGCCCGACGTGCCTACGTGGTTGAAGGCGCCGATTCCGATGATGCCGCTGATTGAATTCTTCGGTATCTTTACCAAACCGTTTGCACTGATGATCCGTTTGTTTGCCAACATCATGGCAGGACATGCGGCCGTGCTCAGTCTGGTGGCCATTATCTTCATCACGGTGAAGTCGGGTCCGGTTATCAACGGCTCGATGACGGTGGTGTCGGTGGCATTCAGCATTTTCATGAATGCGCTGGAAATTCTGGTGGCATTCATCCAGGCATACGTCTTCACGATGCTGTCGGCCGTGTTTATCGGTCTGTCGCAGGTGAAGGAACATGCCGAAAAATAATTGATTCAAAGAAAATTAAAGTATAACCTTTTAAAACAAGAAAATTATGTTATTGTCAGTTTTATTGCAGGCAGCTGCAGGTGTAGGTATTAGTAAGTTGGGCGCCGCTATCGGTGCAGGTATTGCAGTTTTGGGTGCCGGTATCGGTATCGGTAAAATTGGTAGCTCGGCCATGGAAGGTATCGCACGCCAGCCGGAAGCTTCAGGCGACTTGCGTATGAACATGATTATTGCCGCAGCCTTGGTAGAAGGTGTGGCACTGATTGCCATCGTGGTTTGTTTGTTGACTTTGTTCTTGTAAAAAATAAAACGATAAGTTATGGGATTATTAACTCCGGATCCGGGGCTGCTGTTCTGGATGATCATCACCTTCGGAGTCGTGTTCTTCATCTTGGCGAAATACGGCTTCCCGGTGATTCTGAAGACAGTGGAGGACCGGAAAGCATACATTGACAATTCGCTCAAGGCGGCGCGTGAGGCCAACGAACAGCTGGCCAACGTGAAGGTGGAGGGTGAGAAAATCCTGGCACAGGCACGCGAAGAACAGCACCGCATTCTGAGTGAGGCTGCTGCTACGCGCGACCGCATCATCAAGGACGCTCAGGAGAAGGCCTTCGCCGAAGGCAACCGCCTGATGGAGGAGATGAAGAAGCAGATTGAAACGGAAAAGGAAAGTGCCATCCGTGACATCCGCCGCCAGGTAGCCGTGTTGTCAGTGGGCATTGCAGAGAAGATTCTGCGCAACAAACTGGCCGATGAAAAGGAACAGGCTGCGCTGATTGACCGTCTGCTGGATGAAATGATTGAAACTTCTAAAAAATAACGTGTCATGAATACAGGAGTCGTTTCAAGACGTTTCGCGAAGGCACTGCTGGCATACGCGAAGGGTGAAGGGCTGGAAGACAAGGTGTACAAGGAGGTGAAGACACTGGCAGCACACTTTGCCGAAGTGCCCGGCCTGCGGCGTGCCGTGGAAAATCCGGTGCTGGAGAGAAGCAAGAAGCTGGAGCTGCTTTGCGAGGCTTCGGGTGGAAAGGACGTAAGCCAGGTGATGACGCGTTTTCTCAGCCTGGTGCTGGAAGACAGAAGGGAAAAGTTCTTGCAGTTCATGATGTGGTCGTACATCGACCTGTATCAGGAAGACAAGCACATCCTCATCGGAAAGCTTACCACTGCCGTCAGTTCGCCCAAGCTCGTGGCACACTTGCAGAAACTGGCTTCCGAGAAGACGCACGGTGAGGTAATCCTGGAAGAGAAGGTGGACAAAAGCCTGATCGGAGGATACATCATCGAACTGGGTGGCTTCCGCCTGGACTCCAGTGTGGCGAACCAGTTGAAGCGCGTGAAACAGCAGTTTATCGCGAAAAACAGGAGAATAGTGTAAACAATGAATAATGAAGAATGAATAATGAAGAATGAATAATGAAGAATGAATAATGAAAAACGATTCCTATTATTCACTGTTCATTTTTAATTGTTCATTATTAATTATTAATTAAAAAGAATTATGCCAGAAAATACAATAAAACCCAGCGAAGTTTCAGAGGTGTTGCTCCAACAGTTGAAGGGGATTGACAACTCGCTGAAATTCGACGAAGTGGGTACCGTGCTTCAGGTGAGCGACGGTGTGGCCCGTATTTACGGTTTGCGTAATGCGGAAGCCAACGAGTTGCTGCAGTTTGAAAACGGTATCATGGGAACGGTGATGAATCTGGAGGAGGACAACGTGGGAGCGGTGCTCCTGGGTCCGACCGACCAGATTAAGGAGGGGATGATTGTGAAGCGTACCAAGCACATTGCTTCCATCAACGTGGGAGAATCGATGCTGGGACGTGTAATCGACCCTCTGGGTGTGCCCTTGGACGGGCGCGGCGAAATTGGCGGAGAGCTGTGCGAGATGCCGCTGGAGCGTAAGGCACCGGGGGTTATCTTCCGTCAGCCGGTAACGGAACCGCTGCAGACGGGACTGAAGGCTATCGATGCCATGATTCCTATCGGCCGCGGACAGCGTGAGTTGATTATCGGCGACCGTCAGACAGGTAAGACGGCCATCGCCATCGATACCATCATCAACCAGCGTGCCAACTACGAGGCAGGAAATCCGGTGTACTGTATCTACGTGGCCATCGGTCAGAAAGGTTCTACCGTGGCCAGCATCGTGAATGCGCTGCGTGAGAAGGGTGCGATGGACTATACCATCGTGGTGGCTGCTACGGCTTCCGACCCGGCTGCCATGCAGTATTTCGCTCCGTTTGCCGGAGCTGCCATCGGCGAGTACTTCCGTGATACCGGCCGTCATGCACTGGTGGTGTACGATGACTTGTCAAAACAGGCTGTGGCTTACCGTGAGGTATCACTGATTCTGCGTCGTCCGTCAGGACGTGAGGCTTATCCGGGTGATATCTTCTACCTGCACTCTCGTTTGCTGGAACGTGCGGCGAAGATTATCAACCAGCAGGAAGTGGCCGAACAGATGAACGACCTGCCAGCCAGCCTGAAGGGTAAGGTAAAGGCCGGAGGTTCACTGACCGCCCTGCCGATTATCGAAACACAGGCCGGCGACGTGTCTGCCTACATTCCGACCAACGTGATTTCCATTACCGACGGTCAGATCTTCCTGGAAACTGACTTGTTCAACCAGGGATTCCGTCCGGCTATCAACGTGGGTATCTCTGTATCGCGTGTAGGTGGTAGCGCCCAGATAAAAAGTATGAAGAAAGTGGCCGGTACGCTGAAGATTGACCAGGCACAGTATCGTGAACTGGAGGCCTTCTCGAAGTTCAGCAACGACATGGACTCTGTGACTGCCATGGCTATCGACCGTGGACGTAAGAACAACCAGCTGCTGATTCAGCCGCAGTACTCACCGATGCCGGTAGGCGAACAGGTGGCCATTCTGTACTGTGGTACGCACGGACTGATGCGCGACATTCCTATTTCGAAGGTACGTGCCTTCCAGGATGCGTTCTTGACTTACCTGCGTGCCAACCATCAGAAGGATGTGCTCGACGTGCTGGCTTCCGGAAAGATTACCGATGAAATTACGTCGCTCATTGAAAAACTGGCCGCAGACGCAGCTGAACAATTTAAAGCATAAATCCCATGGCATCACTGAAAGAAGTTAAAGGAAGAATCAACTCAATCCACGGCACGCTGAAGATTACTTCGGCGATGAAGATGGTGGCGTCTTCCAAGCTGCACAAGGCGCAGGAGGCCATTGAAAATATGCTTCCCTACGAACGCCGGTTGCACCGCATGCTCAGTAATTTCCTGGGCGCGGAGCTGAGCGTGGAATCGCCTTTTGCAGTGAAACGTGAAGTGAAGAAAGTGGCCGTGGTGGTGTTTGCCTCCAACAGCAGTCTGTGCGGCGGATTCAATGCCAATGTAATCCGTCACCTGAACGAGGTGGTGGCAGAGTATGAGCCGAAGGTGGGCCGTGAGAACATCCTGATTTATCCGGTGGGCCGTAAGGTGGCCGATGCGGTGAAGAAGATGGAGGGGCTGACGGCAGCCGGCGATTATCAGCACATGAGCGGAAAACCGAACTATCAGGAGGCGGCTGATTTAGCTGCCGAGCTGATGACACGGTTTGCCAGCGGTGAGATTCAGCAGGTGGAGCTGCTCTACAACCACTTCAAGTCGACCTCTACGCAGGTACTGACGCGGGAGACTTATCTGCCGCTCGACCTGAGTGCCGGTCATACGGACGAGAAGGGAGAGGAGCAGGAAGCCATGCAGGCCGATTACCTCATCGAGCCGTCGCCGGAACAGGTGATGGAGGAGTTGCTGCCCAAGGTACTCCGCATGAAGATGTACACCGTGCTGCTTGACTCCACGGCGTCGGAACATGCCGCACGCACCATGGCCATGCAGATTGCCACGGACAATGCAAACGACCTGATTCAGGAACTGACCTTGATTTACAACAAGAGCCGCCAGCAGGCGATTACCAACGAATTGCTGGACATCGTGGGCGGCAGCATGAGCTGACCCCGCGGGCGGAACTCTTGTGTTCATTGCATAAAAAAACGTATCGCTGTCTCACGGCAGGATACGTTTTTTTTTGAACGAATAAACTAAAAAATTAATTATCTTAAAAAAGAAAACATGAAATTCTTTGGTGATTTATTTCTATAACAAACTGATTTCGTGTTTTGTTCGCTTTATCTGTCGGTTTTTCTTTACTGATTTTTTAATAACTGTAAAAGCATACAGCCGCACCGTCAAGCAGGCATTCCATTCGTCCTTCTCCCAGGCGGATATTGTCCATGTAGGAGTAGTCACCTCCGCCGTAGTTCAACCGGATGCTGGTGTAGAAAGCATCGTACCAGTCCCACGTAAAGGTGTAGGTATATTCCTCCCAACGTCCGCGGGCATCCTGAATGCGGATAAAGTCTTCACCCGTTCCGTTGGCATAGAAGCGCAGCACCTGGAAGTGGTGCAAGCCGTAGTCGTCGTACCAGTCGTCCTGCCAGTCGTAGCTGCAGAGATACGCTGTGCGTTCACGATATTCCAGGGTGTTGTTCCCTAATTCCATTTCCACGTTACACGACGGGAAGGCGAGTGTCAGTGCGACCAGCATCGCCATATACATGAATTTTTTTACCCTTGTTCTCATAACTCTTTGTGTGTTTGTTTTCCTCTATGTGACAAAGGTATCCGGAAAAAATCATACAAACGAATGATTTTTCCTATTCCTGCGGGGGAATTTCCCTATCAGAGGTAGGGAAATGCATCGGCCTGCGGGGTGGCAGATGGTGTATCGCCTTTGCGGCTGATCGGGAATGCCAGTGCATTTAAAGCAAAACGTCCTTGCGTTCGGATTGAAACACAAGGACGTTATATGGAAAACTCTTTTACGTTTTACATGAAACGCAAGGACGTTTTTTCAGGATTTCTGGAGAAGTACCGTCAGCGCGTCGCGCCAGTCTTCACCGTTATGCGGGCAGTAGGTCTGGAAACCCAGCTGGCGGGCTGCCTGTACGTTGCCTGCCCCGTCGTCAATGAAGAGCGATTCTGACGGAAGAATGTCGGCATCGGCTATCAGGAAGTCAAAAATCTGCCGGTCGGGCTTGGTCACTCCAATCTGGTAGGAGAGGTACAGCTTGTCAAAATAGTCGCTGAGCGGTTTCCCCTTTGACGAGAATGCCGGACTGCAGGCCCAGTCCATCACGTAAGGATTGGTGTTGCTCAGCACAAAGAGCTTGTAGCGCTTGCGCAGCTCCTTCAGGCAGTCGAGCAGACGTTCGTCCAGTCCGGTGAAGTAGCCCAGCCATGCCTGGCGTGTCTCCTCCCAGTTAGGAGTACGTCCGCCGCACAACTGTCCCAGTTTCACCTGGAACTCATCGGGCGTAATTTTTCCTTCTTCCAGTTCTTGGAAAATCCCCGTCTGGTGATATTTGTCCAGGCGCTGGTCGGCATCGGCCACCCCTAACTGGCGGAACGCTTCCACCGCCTGTTCGCGGCTGATAGGGGCGATGACCCCTCCGAAATCAAAAATCAGGTTTTTTATCATATATTGTTTTTATTTTCTCAGCATCAGGTTCTTGAACGGAGCAGGATAGGGAGTTTCAAATTCCATCCGTTCGCCCGTAAGCGGGTGGTAGAAGCACAGCTTGAAGGCGTGGAGTGCCAGACGTCCGAGCGGGTCGGTTTCGCAGCCGTAACGTGCATCGCCCACCACCGGATGACCGAGCGACTGCATGTGCACGCGAATCTGGTTCTTGCGTCCCGTTTCCAGTTGCAGCTCCATGAGCGAATAGCCGTTGGCCCGCTTGATGGTGCGGTAGTGCGTGATGGAGAGCTTGCCTCCGTCGTCTACCGGCGAGGAGCTGACGTACAGCTTGCGGTCGGTGAGCCAGGAGCGTACGGTGCCCTGGTCTTTTTCCATGTCGCCCATGACGATGGACACGTAGCGGCGGTCGTACACGATGTCGTGCCAGTTGTCGCGGAGCGTGTGTTGCGTCTTCTCATCCTTGGCATACATCATGATGCCCGAGGTTTCGCGATCCAGACGGTGCACCACGAAGATGCGGTTGTTGCGGTGCGTGCGCTTCACGTACTCATTCAGAATGTGCTGTGCGGTACGCTCCTTCTGGTGGTCGGTAGCCACGGACAGCAGTCCTTCCTTCTTCTCCACCACGATGAGATAGGCATCCTCGTAGAGAATCTTCAGCATGGGGTGGCGGAACTCGTGCTTGTTCTTTTCACGGCTCACCTGCACCTTCATGCCCGGCTTCAGGGGAAAGTTGTACTGTGTCTGGATATTGTTGTCCACCAGCACCACGCGGTTGGCCAGCAAGGCTTTTACGCGCGTGCGGCTGATGCCGTCCATCTTCTTCATAAGGAACTCCATCAGTTCCGCCGGTTCATTGACCGGATAGATTGTATATTTGGCTGCGGCACGCGGAATAGGGCGTCGGCCGTTGTTGCCAGAGTTATTTCTTGCCACTTTGTTGCGTCAGTTAAAAGTTAGAAGATAGGGGAGAGTGTTTAGCGTCTTTCCAGTTGCACGACATTTTCCACGTGATGCGTGTGAGGGAACATGTCGACAGGCTGTACGGCAGTCACCTTGTACTTGCCGTCGAGCAGCTGGAGGTCGCGTGCCTGTGTGGCCGGGTTGCAGCTCACGTAGACGATGCGTTTCGGCTCGGCAGCCAGAATCACGTCGATTACGTCATTGTGCATACCAGCGCGGGGAGGGTCGGTGATGATGACATCCGGACGTCCGTGCTCTGCAATGAAGTCGTTGGTAAGGATGTCCTTCATGTCGCCCGCATAGAACAGCGTGTTGTCGATGCTGTTCAGGGCCGAGTTCACCTTGGCATCCTCGATGGCTTCGGGCACATATTCGATGCCCACCACCTTGCGTGCCTGGCGTGCCACGAAGTTGGCGATGGTACCCGTACCCGTGTAGAGGTCGTACACCAGCTCGTTGCCCGTGAGTCCGGCAAACTCGCGTGCCACCTTATATAAATTATAGGCCTGTTCAGAGTTCGTCTGATAGAACGATTTCGGTCCCACCTTGAAGCGCAGTCCCTCCATCTCCTCGAAGATGTGGTCGTTGCCCTTGAACACCTCCACGTCGAGGTCGCCGATGGTATCGTTGCACTTGTTGTTGATGACATACATCAGCGAGGTAATCTGCGGGAAGCTGTCGGCCATGAACTGCAGAATTTCTTCCATCTTGCGGCGGCCTTCGTCGTCGGTCACCTTGCACTGCAGCACCACCATCAGCTCGCCCGTAGACGAGGTACGGATCATGATGTTACGAAGAAGTCCTTCCTGCGTACGCAAGTCGAAGAACGGGAAGTTGTGCGCGTAGGCATAGTCGCGTACGGCATTGCGAATCTGGTTGGAAATGTCGTCCTGCAACCAGCACTTGTCGATGGCCAGCACCTTGTCGAACGCCCCCGGAATATGGAATCCCACGGCATTCATCTGGTCGTACTTCACATCCTGCTTCACCTCCTCTTCCGTAAGCCAGCGCTTGTTGGAGAATGTAAACTCCAGCTTGTTACGGTAAAAGCGGGTCTTTTCCGAGCCTAAGATAGGACGGAATTCCGGCAGTTCTACCTTCCCGATGCGGGTGAGGTTGTCGAACACTTGTTTCTGCTTGTACTTGAGCTGTTCCTCGTAAGAAAGACATTGCCATTTGCATCCTCCGCACACTCCGAAGTGACTGCAGAACGGCTCCGTGCGCAGGGGTGATTTCTCATGGAACTTTACCGCCACCGCTTCGGCGTAATGGTTCTTCTTGCGCTTCACCTGTAAATCGACTACGTCGCCCGGCACTACATACGGGACAAATATTACCAACTCGTTCACTTTAGCCACGGCTTTTCCTTCTGCGGCTACGTCTGTTATCGTTACCTTCTCCAGTAAAGGCAGTTCTTTTTTCTTTCTTGCCACGTTCTTTTCAATAAAACCAATTTGGGAGCAAATTTATACATTTTTCCTGACATTCTTCCATGTTTTTCGAAGAAGTTCATTTTGCAAACTCTATGTTGCAAAATATGTCGAAAAATATCTTCACAAAATTGGGGATTCAATAAAATATGTATAGATTTGCCAGCGGTTGACCAACGAAAAACATTATTGAACCTTATCAAATATAAGAAAACATGGAAAAGAAAAGAGTCTATACTTTTGGAAACGGACAAGCTGAAGGAAAAGCTGACATGAGAAATCTTCTGGGTGGCAAGGGCGCAAACCTGGCTGAGATGAACCTGATCGGGGTGCCTGTACCTCCCGGATTCACCATAACAACCGAAGTCTGCAACGAATATTTTGAAAAAGGAAAAGAAGCAGTAGTTGCGCTGCTGAAAGACGACGTGGAAAAATCCATCAAGGGTGTAGAAGCCCTGATGAAGTCGAAGTTCGGCGATGTGGAAAATCCGTTGCTTGTTTCCGTACGTTCGGGTGCCAGAGCGTCCATGCCGGGGATGATGGACACCATTCTGAACCTGGGTCTGAACGATGAAGTAGTAGAAGGACTGGCTCGCAAGACTAACAACCCTCGCTTTGCGTGGGACTCTTACCGCCGCTTCGTACAGATGTACGGCGACGTGGTGCTGGGCATGAAACCCGTGAACAAGGAAGACATCGACCCGTTTGAAGCCATTATTGAAGACGTGAAGAAGGCCAAGGGCGTACGTCTGGACAACGAACTCGACGTGGACGACCTGAAGACACTGGTAGTCCGCTTCAAGGAAGCTGTGAAGAAACAGACCGGACAGGAATTCCCGTCATGTGCCTACGAACAGTTGTGGGGCGCCATCTGTGCCGTATTCGATTCATGGATGAACGAACGCGCCATCCTTTACCGTAAGATGGAAGGTATTCCGGCAGAGTGGGGAACAGCCGTGAACGTACAGGCCATGGTATTCGGTAACATGGGTGAGACTTCGGCTACGGGTGTATGCTTCTCACGCGATGCCGCTACCGGTGAAGACCTGTTCAACGGTGAATACCTGATCAATGCGCAGGGTGAAGACGTAGTAGCCGGTATCCGTACTCCGCAGCAGATTACCAAAATCGGTTCTCAGCGCTGGGCCGAACTGCAGGGTATCTCGGAAGCAGAACGTGTGGCCAAATATCCTTCTATGGAAGAAGCCATGCCGGAAATCTACAAGGAACTCGATGAACTCCAGACTAAACTGGAAAATCACTACCACGATATGCAGGACATGGAATTTACCGTGCAGGAAGGCAAACTCTGGTTCCTCCAGACCCGTAACGGTAAGCGTACAGGTGCCGCTATGGTGCGCATCGCCATGGAAATGCTGCATCAGGGCATGATTGACGAAAAGACCGCTTTGATGCGCTGCGAACCTAATAAGCTGGACGAGCTGTTGCATCCGGTATTCGACAAGGAAGAACTGGGACGTGCCCGCGTGCTGACACGTGGTTTGCCGGCTTCTCCGGGTGCTGCCTGCGGACGTATCGTCTTCTTCGCCGAAGATGCTGCTGAATGGCATACCAACGGCCATCGCGTGGTACTGGTTCGTATTGAAACTTCTCCGGAAGACCTGGCTGGTATGCAGGCTGCCGAAGGTATCCTGACCGCCCGTGGAGGTATGACCTCGCACGCAGCCGTAGTAGCCCGCGGAATGGGTAAGTGCTGTGTATCAGGAGCCGGAGCCATCAACGTAGACTACAAGACCCGTACGGTGGAAATTGACGGAGTCGTACTGAAAGAAGGTGACTACATCTCCATCAATGGAACCAACGGATATGTATATGCCGGAGAAATTCCGACTCAGCCGGCCAAACTGTCGGGCAACTTTGCCGAACTGATGGAACTCTGCGACAAATATGCCCGCCTGAAAGTCCGCACCAATGCCGACACGCCGCGCAACGCACAGGATGCCCGTGGATTCGGTGCCGTAGGTATCGGTCTGTGCCGTACGGAACACATGTTCTTCGACGACGAAAAGATTGTGGCTATGCGCGAAATGATTCTGGCCAAGGACGTAGAAGGCCGCAAGAAAGCCCTCGACAAACTGTTGCCTTACCAGAAAGCCGACTTCAAGGAAATCTTCAAGACCATGGACGGACTGCCTGTCAACGTACGTCTGCTCGACCCGCCGTTGCATGAATTCGTACCGCACGATTTGAAAGGTCAGGAAGAAATGGCACAGGCCATGGGTGTGACCGTAGATTATATCCGCCAGCGCGTGGAAAGTCTGTGCGAACACAACCCGATGCTGGGTCACCGTGGTTGCCGTCTGGGAAATACGTATCCGGAAATCACCGAAATGCAGACTCGCGCCATCCTGGGTGCTGCCTGCGAACTGAAGAAGGAAGGTTACGACCCGCATCCTGAAATCATGGTGCCGCTGATTGGTATCTTGTATGAATTCGAAGCACAGGAAAAGGTGATTCGTGAAACTGCTGCCAAACTGTTCAAGGAAGAAGGCGTGGAAATTCCGTTCAAGGTGGGAACCATGATTGAAGTACCGCGTGCTGCCCTGACTGCAGACCGCATCGCTTCACATGCCGAATACTTCTCATTCGGTACAAATGACCTGACTCAGATGACCTTCGGTTACTCTCGCGACGATATCGCTTCCTTCTTGCCGGTTTACCTGGAAAAGAAGATCCTGAAGGTAGACCCGTTCCAGGTACTCGACCAGAACGGTGTGGGCCAGCTTATCGAAATGGCGGTAGCCAAAGGCCGTTCCGTACGTCCGGCACTGAAATGCGGTATCTGCGGTGAACACGGTGGTGAACCGATGTCCGTGAAGTTCTGCCACAAGGTAGGTCTGGATTACGTGAGCTGCTCACCGTTCCGCGTGCCTATCGCAAGACTGGCTGCGGCGCAGGCTGCAATCGAGGAATAGCACGATATAGCTGATACTCAATAAAATAGGCGGTATGCTTTTCATTTACAAAGGCTTACCGCCTATTGTATTTTTAAAAGGTACGTTCATTCCGCACGGAAAATGAGCGTAATAAACGCAAATGTTTAGAGAATGTTGTTGTGCTTTTCGTTGGGTGTTTAGAGCGTGTTTAGAGCCGTAATTGATGATATTACAGAAAGTTAAGACATTGGAAGCTGTTTGGAATAAATTTAAATAATAACATAATAAAGACATAGAACGATATGGCAACATTTAAAGCGTGTGTTCAAAAAGAACGCAAGGACGGATTTTATCCGGTTTATATCAGAGTTACCCACCATAGGGGGACACAATTCATGAAGACCGACAAGATGGTCACGAAGAAAGAACTTTCCAGAGCGAAAGAAATCGAAGACCCCTACGTGCTTCAGTATTGTGCCGGGCGGATAGTGGAATATAACGAGCGGCTCAACAAAAAAGACATTGAACATTGGACGGTCAAGGAAGTGGTGGATTTTCTTACGAACGGCAATGACGATATTTGTTTTTCGGATTATGCGAGAGTGCATATCGACAGAATGATTGACCGTGGGCAGGAAAGGAATGCCAAGAACTACAAGCTTGCCCTACAACATCTGGAACGGTTCATCGGAACCAACCAAGTGATGTTCGCTCAGTTGACCTCTACGCAGGTGAACAAATGGATAAAGTCGCTTGAACAGACGCATAGGGCAAAGGAAATGTATCCAATCTGTATGCGTCAGGTATTTAAAGCCGCCATGTTGGAGTACAACGATTACGATAACGGTATAATCCGTATCAAAGTCAACCCATGGGTGAAAGTGGAAATACCAACGGCTGATCGTGCGGAGAAGCTTGCCATTACCCCCGAAGCATGTCGGGAGTTCTTTTCATTCCCTCTGCCGGAAAGTAAGATGAAATATCCACAGACGGAGTTCGGGCGTGATGTTGCTATGATGGTGCTTTGCCTTGCAGGAATCAACACGATTGATCTGTACAATCTAAGAAAGCAGGATTACCGGAACGGAATTATCCACTACCAACGGGCCAAAACGAAGAAGTTCCGTGCGGATGGTGCGTATATGGAAATGCGGGTGCCAGCAATCATCCAGCCGCTATTTGAAAAGTACATGAACACGGCAAAAGATGATGAGCGTTTGTTCAATTTCTATCAGCGCATGACTACATCGGACAGTTTTTGCGCCAATGTCAACAGTGGGATAAGGCAATTATGCAAGGCTATGGGAATGCCAAAGGAAGAGTGGTATTCGGCTTACACGTTCCGGCATACATGGGGAACAGTAGCTCAGAATGATGTACGTGCCTCTATCTCGGAAGTGGCGTTTGGCATGAACCATAGCAATGGACACAACGTAACACGAGGGTATATCAAGATTGACTTCTCCCCTGCTTGGGAACTGAACGAGAAAGTAATTGATTTCATTTTCTTCTCCGGTAAGGCTTCTGTACGTGAGCAGAAACAGGAGGATGTGCATTTCCGCTTGTCATACCGCTATATGGTGAATGCGGCTGCATACCACAACGGGCAAAAGGTGGCGGAACTGACCGATGTAGGCTTCAACAATGTGGACGAGGTGATTGCCCGGCTCGTAACTATGCTGCCGGATGATATTCCGAACCGTTCAATGGTGATGTTCAAAATCGTCAACCTCGACAAAGACCAGACGGTGGTGTACCAACGGCAGAAAGGGAAAGGATTCTGATTTTTTTTGTGACTTCACGAAATGATATAAGCCTGCAAGGTATTTTTCTTTGTAGGCTTTCTTTTTTATTCAATTTTTATTCTTGCCCTAAAATCGAAAATTTCTTCACGTGCGCACGCACGCGCGGTAGATGTAGTAGTAGATATATATATTTATTTTATGGTATATCTTCCGAAGAAATGGG